>Ga0075121_1000528_pt1 | contig 26457 bp, 23 predicted proteins | sample AntAceMetag02UKG_FD_69793 | JGI IMG/M metagenome (GOLD analysis project Ga0075121, IMG submission 69793) | Saline lake microbial communities from Ace Lake, Antarctica - Antarctic Ace Lake Metagenome 02UKG | ecosystem: Environmental > Aquatic > Non-marine Saline and Alkaline > Saline | place... | reverse complement strand
TGTTGTTAAAAAAAATTGAAAAAGTTGTTATTTTGGGGCTAAATTCAAGAAAAGTTTACGAAACAGCAAATCCTCACATCGCTATTTTAGGGCACTTTAACCATAAGCGGGAACTGCTGTCTGGATTAATTGGTTCAGATTGAAAAATGTTTTAATTAACTCTGGTTCGGCTATTTACATCTACACTGAGCGATTTTTTTCTTACGTTTTAATTTTCTGGACGGCCACCAGGGAGACCAGGCTGAAAACAGCGCCACCCACAAAGGGAATCCGATAATCAATCATCCACAAGATACCGCCTATGGCCGGGAGGACAACTGCTGCAATGTGGTTGATGGTAAAACTTACCGAAATGCTCGATGCTATATCAGCGGGATCCGCAATCTTCTGGAAATAGGTCTGGATGGCGATGTGAAAATTATAAAAAATCTGGTCCAGAACATACAGAATCACAATTGTCATCTTCGATTGCGCGGCCGCATATGCAAGAAAAATAAAGATCAGACTGCCATATTCCAGGGAAAGCATCTTTTTTTCCCCGAATCGTATGATACTTTTTCCGATTAGAGGGAAAAGGAAATACATTAGCAAATTGTTTATTACAAAAAGTGTAGTAACTTCTCGGACCGAGAAATCAAACTTTTTCACCATGAGAAAAACAGCAAATGCCATGAATATCTGGCGTCGAGCACCGGCCATGAAAATGAGAAAATAGAACAGCCAGTACTTTTTCCTTAGAACCATTTTTTTGCGCTGTGGATGCAGATTACTGTTTATCGGGTTTTGAAACACTCCCCCAAAGCCTGCCGCCATTACTATGACTCCAATTAAAAGGTAGAGCTGCTTATAACTCAGCAGCGGAGCGGTACCTAATATCAGAATGCCGACGCCTATATTTGTGATGGATGCCAGGCTGCCCAATTTCCCGAATACCCATGGCGAATTTCTCTCATCGAAATACTGAAGGGCCAGGGAGTCACAGGTTGTATCAAAATAATGAAAACCGAAACTCATGAGCAGAGTGGAAAAAATCAGCCCTGAATAGGAAGGTAACAGTCCTGTAACCGCCATGCCGAGCCCTAAAATAATAATGGACAATGCGGATAGTCGATGTTCCCTGATAACAAGTAAAACGAATATAACCAGCAGTGACAGAAAACCGGGAATTTCCCTCACGGATTGAATGAATCCAATCTGGTTACCTTCCAGCGCGGCAACTTCGACGGCGAAATTGTTAAACAGGGTCAGCCAGGCCTCCAGACCCATGGTTGAAGCAATGGTGAGGACCGCCAGGTAACGGTACATCTTATTTTCTTTTACATTGATCATGTTATCCTTTTGATCCACACCGCCGGATGTGTTTCAATTATAATTATTCCCCGGATACCAGTTTTTTACCCAATGCTTCGGCATCCTTCATGAGTTCTGTATCGGCTGCAATTTCACCGGGCTCTTCAGCACTTCCATAAACCATCCCTACAATGTCGGCCCCGACGAAATTATAGGCATCCTGAAATGTTCTAAGCGCATTTACGCATCCTGAACTGAAAGCGTCTTTGCCTCCAAATGTCATGGCAATAGCGATCTTTTTGCCATGCAATTGACTCTTCCCGGGATCTTCATTATAAGTGGCGATACAACGATCCATGAAGATTTTTGTCTGGGCCGACATGGTAAACCAGTATACGGGGCTTGCAATAATTAGTGCGTCCGCTTCGGTAATTTTCGGATAAATGCCCTGCATATCATCATCAACAGCACACCCCTTGCTGTTTTCCTCCTGACATGCATAACATCCCTGGCATGGTTTGATGTTCAGGCCATTCAGGTAAATTGACTCAATAATCGCTCCCCGGGACTCTGCACCAAGAATAATATGGCTGGCCAGTAATGTGCTGTTGCCTTTTTTTCTGGGGCTGCCGAATAATGCAAGAATTTTGACATCTTTTTTTAAATTTGTCATAACAGGCTCCTATATATAGATTATTGTTTGACTTCAAATCGAAATTTATAATGATTCGAGTGAACGATCTAACGCTTTGATTAGAATATCCGCATGCTCTTTCCGGAAGACAAGCGGAGGCCGAATCTTAATCACATTGCCATAGGGACCTTCACTGCCCACCAGCACACCATTATCTTTCATCAGATCAAGCATACGTTTTATTTCTTCAGTCGCCGGTTCTTTGGTTTCCCGGTTTTTTACAAGCTCAACACCAACGATGAGTCCTCTTCCACGGACATCTCCAATTAAAGTATGTCGATCCATCAGTGCGCGAATTCCATTTCGCAGATAATTTCCGATTGTATAGGCATTGGCCATCAAATTTTCATTTTCAATTACATCCAGTACGGCCATGCCGGCAGCACAGGCAACAGGATTGCCGCCAAACGTACTGAAAAGTTCTGTTTCATTTATATACGCATTTAGAATCTCAGGTGATGTGATCACTGCTCCCAAAGGATAGCCGTTGCCGACTGGTTTACCGATGGTGACAAAATCGGGTATAATACCATGAACATTGCAACCCCACATGTCTGTTCCCAAACGCCCAAACCCTGCCTGAACTTCATCTGCAATAATAAGTCCACCGGCGTTTCGAACCTTATCTACAACTTTAGAAAGATAGCCATCGGGTACATCAGGAATACCATTGCTGATAAAAGAGGCGTCAATCATAAAGGCTGCAGGCTTATGGCCGGACTTTGCCATGTCGGCAATTGCACGATCCGTATCTGCTGCGTAGAGATTGATCAGATCATCATTTTTATCTTGATATGGGCCACGATATGGATCGGGTGATATCAATCTCTGCACATGCGGGGCCAGTTTGCTATTTAGTTCATATGGGGAAAGTGCTTCAGTCGCTTCGGTAATGCCATGATAGGCGTTTTCCATCACCAATGCACCTTTTTCGCCGGTGATGAATTTAGACATTTGCCAGGCAATGTCATTTGCCTCACTGCCTGAATTAACAAAAAAACAGGCGGATAGATGGCCCGGCAGCATGGCGGTAAGCCGTTCCGCATAGTCCAGTATGTTTTGATAAATATACCGTGTGTTAAGATTCAGCGCTGCGATCTGGCGCGAGACTGCCTTTACGACATGGGGGTGGCAATGGCCGACAACCGGGACATTGTTATAGGCATCTATATATGCATTTCCTTGAACATCATAAAGCCAGGGACCGCGGCCCCGTTCCACATGAATAGGGCGCTTGTAAAAAAGGGGCGCTCCAGCGCCCATCAACTGATGGCGACGCTCCAGAAGTATATCCGTGTCATCTGCGATATCATTTTCTTTTTTAGTCGGGCAGTAAGGAGGATAACAACAAGCCTTTCTCAAAGCATTTCTTGCCGTTGATCTTTTAATAGTCATGAAATTGGAAATGGTTTCCCAACAGGGTTTTTCCTCTTCCGGAAGGTATGCGAGTTGATCAGGTCTCATTGCCCTTCGCCAGGCAATAATGGTGGCGAAAATGGCATATCGTGCCAGGGTAAGATCATAGACAAGGTCAATTTCTTTTTCTTCCAAGGGCAGGATACTATCATAGCCGGCAATAAGAGCGGAAAGAAATTCGATATAGTTATTTTTATGAATCATTGGCATATCAGCCGCCAGTATTGGCTCTAAAATTAGCGGCGCATAGATCATATCTCCAAAATCAAGAACGCCTGTGATAATATCCGGTTGCTTTGGATCCGTCAGTGAATTCATGACATCTGCATCATTATGAATAACCTGATGGCGAAGCGTTTTGAGCTTTGGCAGAACATCTGATGCCATATGGCCAAATATCCGTTCAATATTTTTACGTGCGGCAGTATCGGGAATATGAATGGTGTGGGGCCTGAGGTCCGTGCAACGGGTGATATCCCAGGGCAATTGATGGCGTGCATGGGAGTGGAAAAAACCTCGCAGTGAAATATCCAGATGAGCTAAAAAAGCCCCTCTATTTTTCCATAAAGTTTTGGTTTGTTTGGCCTCATAAAGGATAATACCCGGTAAATAGGTTAAAACGTGCACAATATGTTCCGTACCATCAGAGCTTTTCGCCATACCGAAAAATGTGCCTTCTTTCGTTGACAGGACACGTGGTACCAATAGTGTCGGATCCTGTTCTTTGATATGGGTGAGTGCCTTCAACTGAAAATCAATGACCCCCGGCTCTTCATCCTGGTTGGACAGCTTAAGTACATAGTTTTCACCGCTTTTTGTCTGGATATGATAATTCTGATCTCGTTCACTTTTGAGGGGCTTAAAATCACCACTTAAATTATAAAGATCCAGTGCAATTTGTCTTATCTTTTTCAATGGAAGTTTTGGTGTGTTGCGGTCTAAAAATTTAATGTCGCCAATGATATGTTGATTTGTCATTTTTTCACTCATTCCTTATTTACTTTCAAAGTCTGTTGTCCTGCCAACGGCCCATGAGGGATGGCGCTTAAGACCATGTGAGATATGGAGCTATAGTACCCTTTTCTTTCACTAATAACCAGCCGTTAATCCGAAATCTATAGAAAAACAAGCCCTGAATCAGAGCTTACATTAATTGTGCAACCCTGAGTTTTTTCGAGAAAAGGAATTGCATATCTGCACATAAAGAAAGTGCCTTTAAGATCAATATCAAGACATCTATCCCAGAGATCCTCCGTCATTGTATCTGAAGGCCCTTCTATCCATATCCCTTCGGAGTTAATAAGAACATCAATTCTATTCTCTTTTAAAGCCTTGATACTCCAGGTGCCACGCTTTTTGGAATTAATTCCCATCCTGTTCAGCAAGCCGTCCGGGGGTTCCCCAGTCGTAACGCTCCCTGATGATCCGCCGGATAAAGGTGGTTTCAATACGTCTAATCCCTTTGATGGATTCAATTTGGGAAAGCAGTTGGTGAAGCTCATCAATGGATTCAACAAATGTTTCCAGTTCAATGGTTGGATCACTGGTCATCTGGGCGATATACGACAACCGCTTAAGCTTTTTCAGTTCCTTAATGATATCGTCAATTCGCAGGCTGTCGGTATAAAGGCCGATATTGGCGGCAATGCCGAAGCCCAGCTTGATGGGGTTTCCCGCAGCAACGATCTGGATGAATTCCCCGTCAATCAGTTTTTTTAGACGATATCGCACCGTTGCTTCGGAAACACCTGTTTTTTTAGCAATTTCAGAACTGGGCATACGCCCGTCTTTTTGAAGCAAACCAATGATATTCAGATCGGTCCCGTCCAGCCGTTCTTTCATGATTCCACTCCTTTTTGTTTTATTTTTTAATTATCAATATTTATATATAAACTAATTAATTTCGTCAATATAATTTAAAATTTTCTTGTTATCAGTAAATTTAATGTTGACATTCGTTAATTTCATCCATATGGTGAACAAATTCACAAAAGAGGAATCATTCAGATCAAGATAAAACAAGGAGGCTCTATGCATTCCACAGGCCAATTTCTATCTGAAAATGAACAATTGAAAATTCATGAAGAGAGCATCAGAATCCTGGAAAAGATCGGCGTGAAATTTTTAAGCGACAAGGCGCTTAAAATTCTATCCGCCAACGGTGCCAAGGTTAATATGGATGACAAGATCGCGAAAATTCCTTCAGAGATGGTGGACCAGGCACTCAAAACAGCCCCAAAAGCCTTTGTTATGGCAGCCAGGAATCCTCAATTCGATGTAGCTCTTCCCACTTCCCACAGCGGCTACGTCCTGGATTTGGGAGGAGTATTCACCCTTGACTTCCATACACGTGAAAGAAGAAACGGCACACTGCAGGACAATGCCGATGCCTTCAAGGTCTTCGAGGAGATGAGCCTCGGGTCTTTTGTGTGGCCGCATTCCGTACCGGAAATCGAACATGCATATCCCGGCTCCAGCGGCATTCGCCTGGATGTATCCGCACTGATGTTCACATCCATGCATGTGCAGGATGAAGTGGGAGATCCCCGCGAAGTTCCCTATATGATAGAAGCGATGAAAATAATCCTGGGCAGTGAAGATGCCGTTAGAGAAAGGAAAATATACTCAGTTTGCTACTGCACCCTGGCGCCTCTGGTTCATGAGGGAGAGATGTGTGACGCCCTACTCGACCTGATAGAATTTGAAGTGCCGATCCTCCTGCTGCCCATGCCATGCGCAGGCTCAACCGGCCCGGCCAGTCTTTTTTCCAATATCGCCATGGGTAATGCCGAAGCGCTCTCATCTCTTGTTTTATTCCAGATGGCCCACCCCGGCACACCCCTTATTTATGGCGCCGCCCCCGGCAGCACCAATTTTTCCACGGGTGGATTCCTTGAAGGATCCCCTGAAATGGTTCTGATGTCGGGGGCAAGGGGAGAAATGGCCAAATTTTACGGGCTGCCGAATACACAAGCCGGCTGTGTGACGGATGCCCACGCACCAGGCCCCCAGGCGGTTATGGAAAAGCTCATTACCACCCTGCCGCTGGTGATGAGCGGAGTGGATTTAGTCCAGGGCCCAGGATCACTCAGCACTAGCGGAATGCTCTGTATTGAACAGATTGTTGTGGATAACGAAATCGCCGAAGCCTGCAAACGGATCCGGGACGGCATCGATATGTCGGAAGCCAAAAATTATTTTGAGGACATCAAAGAAGTAAAACCAGGCGGACATTTTCTAATGCAGCCCAACACTCTTAAAGCCTGTCGCAGCCCTGAGTTCATGATGCCATCCTTGTGCGACCGGAATACATTTGACAGATGGGTTGAACTGGGACGGCCGGATATCTACGATCGGGCCCGGGAACGCGTTGAGGAAATTCTGGCATCCCCCCGGAAAAATCCCCTTCCAGATGATGTCATCGGCAAACTGGAAGACTTGATAAGAAAGGCCGATGAAGAGCTGAATACAGCGTAATTGAACAAAAATCAACAGGAAAGGAATCATTATGAAAAAGGTTATCATTATTGGTGCGGGTGCACAGGGAAACGTTATAAGCGGTGTGTTGTCCAAAGCGGATGATATCGGGGAAATCATGCTCGCTGATATCGACATCGACAGGGCCAACGAGGTGGCACAATATGTCGGTTCAAATAAGATCAAGACGGGAACGGTGAATGCCGCCGACAAGGAAGATGTCGCCAGTTTGTTGAAAAAAGGCAATTATGATATGGTTGTCAACGCGACTTTGATGACGTTCAACCGCCCGATCCTCGAAGCTGCCCTGGACGCCGGGGTCCATTATCTGGACATGGCATCCGATGAATTTTTTACTACAAAGGATGGCAAGGAGTATCTGGTCGAACAACTGGAATACGCCGATGATTTTAAAAAAGCCGGCCTGACGGCCAACATCCTGGCCGGGTGCGATGCCGGGCTGGTGAATATCCTGGCCAGAGAGGCCGCTGACGATCTGGACGAAGTCGACTATATCGGAATCAGAGACTATGGTGTGGTGGAATGCGATGAACCCGTTGCCATGTGGTCATTTCAGACTTATCTCGAAGACTGTTCCGATGAAGCTGTATACTGGGATAATGGGGAATACAAGCATGCCCCCCTGTTCAGCGGAGAGGAGGATTACTATTTCCCCGAACCGTTGAACCTGACCGGTAAAGTTTATTATCATAACCATGAAGAGCCGCTGACCCTTCCAAAATTTCTCGGCAAACCGGTAAAATATGTGGACTTCAAGATGGGAGACCCGGACAGTGCCACGTGGCGGTTTCTGATAGAGGGTTTGAAATTGATGGACGAGACACCAATGGATATCAATGGCTGCAAGGTCAGTCCGAAGGATGTTTTCTGCAGGCAGCTTCCCAAAACCCTGACACCCAAAAAATGTATTGAGCTTTTAAAGGAAAACAGGATTAAAAGCCAGGCAGTTATCGCGGTGGACGTTAAAGGCAAAAAGGACGGCAAACTACTTCATTATAAAATGTGGACGGACAGCCCGAATATTGAAAAGGCGTGCAGCATCATTCCCGGAACAAATGACGTGTCATGGATTACATCCGTACCGGCATCCATATTATCCCTCATGATCCTGCGCGGTCAGATCAAACGCACCGGTGTGTTTCCCTGTGAAGTTCTTGAAAAAGAGGAACGAAAAATATTTTTCAAAGGCCTCAGGGAATGGGAAGTAATCATTCGCAAACAGGTATTTTCCGATATCGCCTGAATTTCAGTGAACATATAAAAATCATTTCTGAATGGAGATTAAATAGTGAAACCCAGGAGAAATTCATGATTACCCAAAGCCGGTTTTTATCGCCGGAAGAACAGCAGAAAATTCATAAAGAGAGCGTCAGGATACTCGAAAAAGTCGGTGCGCTTTTCCACAGCGATCGGGCACTTGAAATTCTTAAAAAAAACGGTGCGAAGGTCAATAAAGAGAGCAGAATCGCGAAGATTCCGGCAGAGATGGTGGATCAGGCGCTCAAGACCGCACCCGGCTCCTTTGTGCTTGGCGCTAGAGTGCCGGGGAAGGACTTCGCTTTGCCCTCACCCTACAGCGGTTATGTGCTGGACAACGGGGGTATCTTCACTCGCGATTTTAAAACCGGGGAGCGGCGAAACGCCAACTTTCAGGATCACATGGATTTCTTGAGGGTTTTCGATGAAATGAAGCTGGCCTCCGTTGTATGGGGGACCTCTGTTCACGAATTTCCAACCCATTCTTCCGGCATCCGCACCGATCTTACTTCGTTTATCTATTCCTCCCTGCACATCCAGGATGAATTGAGCTGCCCGGAAGAAGTGCCTTACCTTATTGAAGGCCTTGAAGCCATTCTCGGGAGTGCCGATGCCGTTAAGGAACGAAAAATTTATTCGGTGGTTTACTGTACGCTGGCGCCGCTGGCGCATGAGGGTCACATGTGTGATGCCTACCTGGATCTGATCGAATATGAACAACCCATCTGCCTTTTTCCCATGCCGGGCACCGGGGCCACGGGCCCTGCAAGCCTCTACTCCAATATTGCCCAGGGAAATGCCGAAGCCCTCTCGTCCCTGGTCCTGTTTCAGATGGCCCGGCCTGGTTGCCCTATCATCTTTGGCGATGCTTCCGGCAGTACCAACTTCAGCAGGGGCAACTTTCTGGAAGGATCGCCGGAAATGGTGCTGATGTCTGCGGCAAGGGGCGAGATGGCCAGGTTTTACGGACTGCCCAACGAGCAGGCCGGCTGTCTGACCGATGCCAAGGAGCATGGTTCCCAGGCAGTTATGGAGAAGATGGGCACCACGCTGCCCCTTGCCATGAGCGGTGTCGATCTCATCCAGGGGCCCGGTGCCCTCGATACCAGCAACATGATGACCCTCGAACAGATCGTCGTGGACGATGAAATTGCCTGTTTCTGCAAACGGATCCGGGACGGCATCGACATGTCGGCAGCCAAAAACTATTTCGAGGACATCAAGGAAGTAAAACCCGGCGGGCATTTTCTGATGCAGCCCAACACGCTTAACGCATGCCGTAGTCCTGAATTCATGATGCCGTCATTGTGCGACCGGAATACATTTGAAGAGTGGGCGGAACTGGGCCGTCCGGACATCTACGACCGGGCCCGGGGACGCGTTGAGGAGATACTGGCATCTCCCCTGAAAAATCCCCTCCCGGATGATGTGATCGGCAAGCTGGAAAATATTATGAGAAGAGCTGACGAGGAACTGCGGGAATCATAAAATGAAAACGATCCTGCCCGTTTTTCCTGGGAGATGATTTGATTATGAGTATTTGTTCTTGCCTGGGCAGATTGACTGCGCAGGCGCCAGCCAATCAGCATCCACCTGGGTGTTCATCCATTTTTTTGAAAAAAAGCCCGCGAACATGAACAGGGAGTGACTCACCAGGTACAGGGCAAAGGCACTCCATGCGCCGTATATTCCCATCCCGAATCCTTGCGTCAACAGGAGGGTCACACCGATGATGCAGACCACATCGGTCGTGACTTCCGCAATAAGAACGAATCTCCCCCAGCCGTTGTGGGTAAAAATCACCTCAAACGGGAAGCCGATGGCCTCGATGAAAATGAACAGGGCGAAAAAACGCAGCGCATCTGATCCGATTTTCAGCAGTTCAACTTCCGGGTTAAAAATAAGCACAATATTTTCTGCAAATATGAGAATAAATGCAAAAAGAATTATTCCGATCACGATGGCGATAAACTCAGAGGCATAGACATAGCACACGGCCTCTTTTTTCTCACCGCCCCCCAGTGCATTGCCCACCAGGATGGAACCGCCCTCTGCAAATCCGCCGACCAGGGTTCGTTTGAGCACAAATACCGTGAAGACGATGTGTGTTGCCGCCAGATACAGGGTGCCGATATTGGCAATCACCGATTCATAATAAAGGAAAATGAGCAGTGCCGTGGCCAGCTGAATAATAATAGGGCCGGATGAACGGATTACATCGACAATGATACGCCGGCGAAGTTTCTTGAATTTCAGGCAATCATACGCTTTTACGTGTTTGGAAATCAGGACATAGCCCACGATAAATACGGTCCCCATAGTCTGGGCCAGAACCGTTCCCAGGGCAGCACCCGTAATGCCCAATGCGGGAAAACCAAATTTTCCGAAAATCAGGATGTAATTGAATATTATATTCAATACATTCAGGCCAATCGTGGCGACCATAATGATTTTTGTCTGGTTGACGGCCGCCAGAAAGCCATAGATGGCGTAAAATATACCGGCCAGCGGCATCAACCATTTGAGCGTTGAGATATAGGCATGCGCCATGGATATCAGATCCCTGTCATCCAGGAGCAGGTTCAGTATGCTGCCGGCAAACGAGGCAATAATGATGGCCACGCCCCCCACGGCAAGCGCAATAAGTATGGCGTTATCCAGTACTTCTCCGGTTTTTTGTAAATATGCCACCTCGTTTGCGTGATCATCGCCGCCATTTTTTTTCTGCTTTCCATAGCGTCTCGCCGCAATGGTCTGTGTCCCCGGTGCCATGGCCCATACAATCACCCACAAGAGTTCGCCGAACATGGTTGCGATGCCCATCGCCGCCAGGTAAGAAGTGCCCAGTCTGCCGACCATGACCGAGTCCGCCATGGTCATCAAAAATTCCGAAATCAGTCCGGCCAGAAGCGGTGCGCCGAGATTTAAAACACTGAATATATGTTTTCGGTTCATAACGGTCTAAAACAGCCGGGTTTCAACAATTTGATCAACGGTAATGCCCAGTGCGGCCGCCTCTTTCAAATAAAAGGCACGCTGCTGTTTATCAAACACCTCGGGTGGGAAAAGCCCTTTCTGGTATATCTTGTCATTCACAAACATTTTGGTGAAAAGCGCACCGCACTGGCCGGTCAGATACGTTTCCGCCGTAAGCCCCGACTTTTCGAATGCCTCGGCAACACCCGGCGCATTGACATAGTTATCGATCCGTATTTTTTTGCCCTCCTTTTCACCGTCGACCCGTATCAAAAAGGCCCCTTCTTCAGTCTCCAGTCCCTCTTCCAGGATTGCCTTGATCTCATCCGGATATTTCGGTGCCGGAGGGGTCAGCTTCAGGGCAAGATCCATGGGAATGATCGGCGTTCCCTTGACTTCTACCGGTTTGCTGGAAAGGAGCCCCATCCGGTAGAGCGGTTCGGCGAAATCAATGCCGAACCCGCCATACTTAAAGTAGATATTTTTAGCGCCTTTTAGATATTTATCTGCAAGAAGACCCATGGTGACCGGCTCGTCATGGGCATGCTCCACGGTCCTGATTTTTCTGTCAATTCCCCTGAAATTCATCCACATGGGGCGGCTGAAGGGTTCCGTTTCCACCATCTTTCCATCTTCATAGCAGTAGGCAGGGCAACTCATGTCGCCATAGGCGACTTCCGGAGACCACCAGAAAGGCAAAAACCGCTTGGCCCAGACACCCTCGTAGACGTGAATCTCAATGGTATCACAGGTATCCATCTTTTCCACGGTCTCCCGTGTAATGATATTGGCCAAACCCGGTGCGGAACCGGTACTCATAAGGGCGGACAGGCCGGCCGCCTTAAATTTTTCATTCCACTCTGTGAGAAGCAATTCGATTCCCCTGTCAAAGGAGATACCGTCAAACTCTGCTGCAGCAAAGTCCTGATAGTCCACCTTTGCTTCAAGCGCTGCCGTCAGTGCATTGGGGGTCAACACAATGGGTAGTGCATTGATCATCAAATCGACACCATCAGCTGCCTTGACAATATTGGCGACATTGGTGGCATCCAGCTGTAATGCCGTTGCCTTATCCAGAGTACGTTCCATCTCTTTTACAGCGGCTTCATCATAATCAGCACAAATAATTTCAGATACACCAGCCTCTTCATTCATACGTTTAGCAACGGTGCTTCCCTGTGCCCCGGCACCTAGTAAAAGCAGTTTCTTCATATTTTCTCCATTTTTACTATTAATTTCCAACACTCAAGGAAATAGTCAATCTGCTTATATTCATATCTCTATGATAATAGACGAAGTAAAAGCATAATTTTCAAAAATTCTGCATTTAATCCCAGGCGGTACCAATATCGAACTTCTCTTTTATCAGTTCCACCATCAGGGATGTTTCCGTGGAGAGCACACCATCAATATGGCTTATCCTGTTGAAAATCAGCTCCTGCAGCTCTTTCATTGAACGAACAGCAAAATCAACGTCAATATCAGTTCCACCGGTGGTCAACGCAACCCAGATCACCTCGTCAATTTCCTGAAGCTTATCCACAACCTGTTTTGATTTTTTAAGATCTATTCGAATTTTTAAATTCCCGGAAATTTCAAACCCTAAATCCAGGGGACTGCCCACTGCTACAATTCGAATAATCCCGCTATCTAAAATCCGCTTGAGACGCTTTCGCACAGTATATTCAGATATCCCCAACGCCTGGGCCATGGCGGTATTGGACATCCGGCCATCCTTCTGCAGAAGACAAATCATCCTGCAATCAATCGGGTCCAGCCCTTCTTTAAAAATTTTCTTTTTTTTCATCTGCTTTTATAATTTTCGATTCAACAGGTCAAATTTAATCTAATTATGTGAATTTGGATTAGTATGATTTACCATTTTCGATTTATTTGTCAAGAAATTTCTTGACAATATTTAAAAACCGGACTATTTTTTTGAGTTCGGAGACTCGCTTTTACCTTGAGCCCACGTATATCGCAGACATTTCTGAAGCGTCATTATTTTACAATCTGGATATCTATATAAAGGAGGAATAAAAATGGTGGAAAGAAAAACTAAATATACCAGTCTAATTGTGTGCCTGATCGGCATATGTGTTTTAGGGTTGGTCTTTTCCGGGACCGCCCTGGCAAAATCCAAGAAGATAAGACTAAATGTCGGATTTGGATCGGAAGAAGTTATGGATAGGGTATCAACCACAACGTGGGCTAATAATGAGATGGGCGCCGTATACTGGCCTCTGGTTTATGATCAATTGTGGGTAATGGGACCACCCCCCAATTATGACCCCATTCCCTGGCTGGCTACCCATTGGGAAACCAAGGATTACCAGACCTGGCGTTTTTATATAAAAAAAGGTGTCAAATTTCATGATGGCAAACCATTAACAGCAAAAGACGTCGCCTTTACCCTGTGGAATCTTAAAAAAGATCCGCTATGGTCTTTCCCGTCCAATGCTATTGACGCAAAAAAAGATATCAAAGTCATTGATAAGTATACCGTAGAATTTAAAATGGCTCACAAGTGGCCCGGCAAGTACCCTCCCATGGATTGGATGCCGATACTGCCCGAGCACATCTGGAAGAAAGCGGGGAGAAAGATTGGCAAATTTATAGACAAAAAATCCATCGGCTCCGGCCCTTTCAAATTGAAAGAATTTAAATCCGGACAGTATGTCTGGATGGTAAAAAATGAAAAATACTGGGGAGAAAAGCCCCATGTAGATGAAGTTGTTTTTAAAGGATATGGCAGCGACGATGCCATCAAGCTGGCCATGAAAAAGGGGGAAATCGAGTTTACCGGTGCCTCCGGAACAACCCCGTTGTCGGCGAGATCCTATAAAAAGGATAAAAATATCAAAACAGCTGTCTCACCGGGTATTGCTCTGGAGTGGATCACTTTCAACCTTCATAAAAAGACAGCCGTCCGGGACAAGATGTTCAGAAAAGCCTTTCTACATGGTATCGACCGTGACAGAATCTACAAAATGGTTTATCTGGGATATGCCCAGCATGCAGACAGCTTTATCTACACAGATGATCCCGAGCACAATCCGAATCTTCCCCAATATGAATACAACCCCGAGCTCGCCAAAAAAATATTGAATGATGCAGGCTATGGCGATACCGACGGAGACGGCATTCTTAACGATCCTAAAAACGGTCAGAATATTGTATTGGATTTTATGGTACCCTCCGAGTGGTCGGACGAAGTCAAGATGGTCAAGGTGATCAAGGAGCAGGTCAAAGAGATTGGTATTGGTATTCAAGAGAAAATTCTTGATTTGAACACCTATTACGAGTTTGCCTATCAGCCCACTGAGGACAAGTTTGATATCGCTATCTCATCTGAAGAGCCCGGTCCCAACGGTTCCTGGATGTGGGAGTTTGTGCGCAGCAAGGAGGGCGGCGGAATAGGATGGAATCAATCCGATTATGCCAGTCCCGAAATGGATAAAATGATACTCAACTATATCACCGAAACCGATCTTGAAAAGCGAAAAGGGTTTGCTTTTAAACTGCAGGAGATAATGGCCGAAGATTTACCTTGCGCCGTGTTGGTGAGACCTGATTTTATCGGACCCTATCGAACAGATAAATTCGAAGGTCATGTTGAAGCCATGGGTGGCGTTTCAAACTGGATCAACTGGTGGACTTACATGAAAATAAAACCGAAAATGTAACGCCTTAAGAATCGCAAGTGATAGAACCCATCTCAAAAAAACACTATTTTTGAGATGGGTTTTTTTTATTTTATACACACGCTTTCAACAATGCCGACAAAGCACACAGGACACCTCCGGTACGGGGGTGCTAAACACATGCATGACACAAGGGGGTATTGATTGGGTCGCACCAACAACTTAATCGAGGTAGTTCCGGATACCGATATGATCACCTGGCGGAATATATCACGGAGAGGCAGGTTGTATCTGAAGATAGCACCCAGGCATTGAAACTTATGCCAGCGGCAGGAAAGACAACTATTACCAGCAGGGATTGCATTTTTACCATCAGATTATTATAGGGAATTAGTTCTTTCTGCAATAAAACTACTTTTGGTAAAAATGTAGCAATCCCTGTGCCTGATATTCAGCTATTTTGAAAGCTACCTCAAAACAAATCAAATGCCCCGGACAGTGTTACAAAGCGGTTCAGAATGCTCGCATGCAATGTGTATACTCCGCTTTCTCGCCTCTTTGTGGCTTGGCAGGAACGCTATTCTTTTTTGAGATAGCTTCCATTCTCATGCAAAAAAAATCACTCCGGATCGCCATCATCCCAGAATGATTTGGTATATCCCAATTTTACAAGAGCTTCTTGTTTCTCAGGTGAAATCTGTTTCCAGTACATGTCTTCTTCGGGCGGATTTTTTTCGTCCCCAACCCAGACCGCTTCGGTATAGCCCACGAAGCTCCAAAGCTCCTGCTCGGATTTGTTCATATCTCCCCAATCCTGGTCATCCCAGAACGCATTGACCTTTTCTGTCGGAACCCTTACCTGGATTGAAGCACAGCCGATAACCAATGAAAAGACCAGCACCAATGCTAATGAAACGATGACAAAAATTGACTGTTTTGAAATTTTCATAACTTTTTTCTCCTTTTGATTCAGGTTAATAAAAAGACCTCCACTATTATCAATTGACGGACGTAGTTCCGCCAACATCAAAACATGATACGAAATGACCATCTCCCACGCGGATCATTTCAGGTTCTTTTGACCGGCACCTTTGTTTACATTGAGGGCATCGGTGTGCAAAGCTGCAGCAGTCAATGGTATCCTCCGGTGTTATGGGTACATACCCCTTTATGGGTACTTCAGGTATCTCGGCTGTAGGATCTGGAACGGGAACGGCAATAATAAGGGCCTTGGTGTAAGGATGCCGCGGATTGTTGATAATCTCCTCTGTGGTGCCGATTTCCACAATATTACCAAGATACATGATTGCAATACGATCACACACATACCGCGCCGTAGTCAGGTCATGAGTAATATAGATAAAGGAGATACCATACTTGTTTTTCATCTTCAACAGGAGATCAAGAATACCGATTCTAACGGACACATCCAGCATGGATACGGATTCATCAGCAATGACAAGTTCCGGCTGCAATACCAATACCCTTCCTATGCTCACACGCTGAAGCTGTCCACCACTGAGAAGTTTCGGATATTTGTTCCAGTAATCCTCAACAGGATTCAGACCGACCTCTTCAAGTGTCTTTTTGATCAATTCATCTTCTGCTGCCCTGTCTTTTGCAAGGTGATGGATTTTAATGGTCTGCCTCAGGGTTTCAGAAACCGTCCGGCGGGGGTTCAACGAGCCAAAGGGATCCTGGAAAATCATCTGCATTTTTTTTCTAAAGGGCTTGAACTGCTTTTTACTCAATGTATCCACACGGGTATCTTTATAAAAAACCTTTCCTCCCGTGGGTTCTACAAGCTTCAGAATAGTCCTGCTCATGGTAGATTTACCACAGCCGCTTTCTCCGACAAACCCTAAAATTTCTTTTTCTCCCACGGAAAAACTGATGTTGTCCACAGCACGAAAATGAGTTTTTTCCCCTTTAAGCAGGGTTGAAAAAAATCCGCTGCGCAAAGGAAAATATTTTTTTAGATTTTCTATGGTCAATACTGTGTTCTGGTTCATACACCCATCCTATGTTACCATATGACATGCGATTTTTCGGTCGCCAATCATGTTAACTTCAGGTTCCTCTTTCCTGCAAATACTTTGCGCCAGTTCACATCTTGGTGCGAATCTGCAGCCCGGCGGTGGATCAATCAGGCTGGGAGGCGCTCCCGGGATGCTTCTTAGCTGTTTACGCTCGCCTTTTAAAGACGGGTAAGCGCCGATCAATGCCTTGCTGTATGGATGAAGGGGGTTGCCATACAAAGATACCGTATCGGATTCTTCCATTATTTTACCTGCATACATGACCGCCACCCTGTCACAGGTTTCTGCCACCACTGAAAGATCATGGGAAATAAAGACCGCTGTGAGACCTAACTTTTTCTTCAAATCTCTGAGCATCACTAAAATCTGACGCTGTACAATCACATCAAGTCCGGTAGTGGGCTCATCCAGAATTAATAATTTAGGATTACAGGCAGTGGCAATGGCCACCATGACCCGCTGTTTCATTCCGCCTGAAAATTCATGGGGAAAACTTTTGATTCGACTGTCGCTGATTCCCACCATATCAAGCTGCTTTCTTGCACGGGAAAAGGCTACCTCCCTGGTTACGGGTTCGTGTTCAAGGATCATCTCCGTGATCTGTTTTCCTATTGTTAACACAGGATTCAAAGCATTCTGGGCCTCCTGCCGGACAATGGAAATCTCTTTTCCCCGAAGCTGCCGTATTTGTTCATCCATCATGGGAACAATGTCTTCTCCCATGTAACGTATGCTGCCACCTATAATTTGCCCGGGAGGTTTGACAAACTTCATGATGGACATGGCTGTGGTTGTTTTGCCGCAGCCGGATTCGCCTATCAACCCCAGGGTTTCATTTTTTTTTATGGAAAACCCGATATTGTCCACTGCCTTTACCGGCCCCCTTCGGGTCATAAAGTATACTTTTAAATTTTTTACCTCTATCAACGCCATGAATAAACCTTTCTGCCTATTTAACTGATAGCGAATGGCACATTCCCATCCCCATCAGAATCCTCTCTTTTCCTTATACCCCGGCTCCAGTATATCGCTGACAGCCGTACCCAGAAGACTGAAGCTTACAATAAGCGCAACAATGCTGACAATGGGCGGGATCACCCACCAGTAGCTTTCCGCAATCACGCCGGACACGAAGACATGGTTCAGCATCATTCCCCAGCTGATGCTGGTGGGATCACCCAGGCCCAGGAAGCTTAACACCGCTTCGGCATAAATGGCCTCAGTGACCATAAGCACGGTCTGGGCAAACATGAGTGGAATCACATTGGGAAGTATTTCGGAAAACATCAGCTGAAAGTTTGACGCCCCTATACAGCGGGAAGATTCAACAAAGGGTCTTTCCTTCAATGACAGCACCTGGGATCTGACAACACGGGCGGTTGTAGGCCAGCTGACAAGGCTGACCACCAAAATTATATTCCACATGCTGGGCCCCATGACTGCCGCAAGAACGATCATCAACGGCAGCTCGGGCAGCATCATGAAAAAATCCACGATACGCATTAAAATTTCGTCTATCATCTTCCCGTAATACCCTGAAACAAGCCCCACAAGGGTGCCTGATAAAACAGTAATCAAGGCTGCCACAAAGCCAATGGTCAACGAAATTCTTGAACCATAAACAATTTGACTCCAGATGTCTCTTGCAAGATCATCGGTGCCAAACCAGAACTGGGAGGAAGGAGGAATAAGTAAATTCTCAACAGCACCCGTTTTAGCCGGATCTTGCGTACCTAAAAGCGGTGCAAAAAATGCCATTACCAGGAAAAGTATGATAATCGCAAGTCCGGCAAATCCCATGGGATGACCGAACAGGAGTTGGAAAAACTCTTTAAATTTATTGCTTTTTTTCAGATACTGAACCATTTTTATCTTTCTCCCACAGTTATTCGCGGATCAATGTATCCGTAGGTCAAATCAATTGCCAGATTAGCCAGAACTATGGCGAAAGCGAATAACATGAACACACCCTGGAGCAGCGGATAATCCCTTTGCGACACCGCATCAAACGCCAGACGCCCGACGCCGGGCCAGGAAAAAACGGTTTCAGCCTCAATGACCCCGGCAGCAGCAAATGCCAGATTCACGCCGGTGATGGTTATTACAGGCAACAACGCATTCCTGAGCGCATGATCTTTCAATATTCTATACTTTTTCAACCCTTTGGCCCGAGCCGTCGTGATATACTCCTGCTCCATGACATCCACCATGGAACTTCGCGTCAAAACCACATACTCCCCAACATACCAGACGACAATGGATATGGCAGGAAGGGCCATGTGCCACGCAACATCCCGCACAAGTTCAAAGCCTTCATATCCCGAAGCAGCCGTCATAATGCCCCCTAAAGGAAAGATTGGGAAAATGTAAGCAAATAACATGAGCAGGATAATGCCCAATGCAAAGGTGGGAACGGAGTACATGGACACCGACGCTGCAAGAATGGCCGTATCAAATTTGGAACCGCTCGTCCATCCTGCGATGGCCCCTAAGGCCACCCCCAGAAAAATCGCAAAGGTTAACGCGGTAACCACCAGAAGCAACGTATAGGGTAATCTTGAGGCCAATACCTCCACCACAGGCTGTTGCTGGGAAAATGACATTCCAAGATCACCATGGGCAAGGTTCTTAACATAGGCGACAAACTGACCGGTCATGGGCTTATCCAGTCCGAATTTTTGTTTCATCAATTCCATATTTTCAGCGCTCACCCTGGGGTCTCCAAACATCATTCTCACAGGATCACCCGGCGCCATCCTGAAGATAAAAAAATTTGCGCAAATAATTACTGCAATAGTCAGGCAAGCCGCCATCACCTTTCTTAGAACAAATCGCTTCAAGCCCACTTATTTTACCTCCGTCTTTATTTTTAGCTCATAAAGCGCCGGATGGTGAAAGCTTTTTCTCTCCGAAAAAGCTGCGTTGAAAAAAATATTTCGATGCCGAGAAAGGCAGATCATTCGTTTTCTGTGCAAACTAAGTTGTACTTTCAGCGGTTACATTCACGGGATTGTATCGATACCGGAGGCAGGTGGAAATTTTAAAAATCGGAGCACTTAATCCCAGGCTGTTCCAATATCACTCTTTTCTTTTACCAGTTCCACCATCAGTGACGTTTCCGTGGAAAGCACACCATCGATATGACTTATCTTGTTGAAAAGCAGGTCCTGCAGCTCTTTCATTGAACGAACGGCAAAATTCACGTCAATATCAGTTCCGCCAGTGGTCAGCGCGATCCAGATCACCTCGTCAATTTCCCGCAGCCTGTCGACAACCTGCTCTGTTTTTTTAAGATCTATACGGATCTTTAAATTCCCCGAGATCTCAAATCCCAAATCCAGGGGACTTCCCACCGCTACAATACGAATAATCCCGCTGTCTAAAATCCGTTTCAGACGTGTTCTCACGGTATATTCTGATATATTCAAAGCCTGGGCCATGGCCGTGTTGGACATCCGGCCGTCCTTCTGCAGAAGATGAATCATTTTGCAATCAACTTGATCCAATCCTTCCTTATGAGTTTTCTTTTTTTTCATCTGTTTTATAATTTTCGATTCAATTGGTATTAATTAATCTAATTATGTGAATTCAAGTTGTCTTAATTTACCTTTTTCGATTTATTTGTCAAGGATTTTCTTGACAATATTTCAAAGCCGCGCTACCCAATACCCTTGAAGACCTGCTTTTCAAGCTGGGCGACAATATAAAACGGCAGAGACTTACATTGAAGGGAAGAAAATCATGTCATCAGAAGGGGACGTTTGCATTGATCAGGCAATACCAAAAAAAAATTGTATGGCTTATCTGAAGAGCCGGCATATTCCGGTGTGCTCAGTTTTATGCGTCGTAAATACAGAAAGGATCTCTCAGGCGCTGATGTGGCTAACAGCGGTGTTCCATTGGACCTTAATGATGTCACGGCCGCCGACGCCCGTACAATCAGATCCCGTGCAAAAACATACCGGGTATTGCCGGCTTGATCACCATGGCCGATCAACTTGATATGCAATTGATAATATTCAATCATAGGAAGATGGTGAACGTATCTATATGCTCACTCGAAAACACTTTATAAATGTCATCACCCTAGGTGCACCCCTTTTGGCCGGGATGGTATCCGAATTTTTTATGTACATTGCGGATTCCGCCATGGTGGGACGTCTGGGGACCGAACATCTGGCGGCCATCGCAATCGCCACTTTGTTTGCCGAAATCATGTGGGTCATTGTCTGGCCGTTTGCACCCGGGACCCAGTCTCTTGCCGCCCGCCGTTATGGTCGACAGGAAGCTGATAGCAGTGCCGATGTTTCCGACTATCAAGCGCTTCAGCAAAAAACCGGTGAGATTCTTGACAACTCCATGGTAGTTTCCTTTTCAATCGGAATTGTAGCGATGTTCATTGCAGCTTTTGCGGAAGAAATTCTCAGATTGCTGCTGGACGATTCGGAACTGATCCGGTTGGCTGTCTCCTATATCGGGATAATCAAATGGGCTATGCCGCTGGCCGGCATATTTTATTCCATGTACGGGTTTCTGGCCGCGGTTAATTTGACCCGGGTGATCATGGTGGCCACTGTCGGCCTTAATGTACTTAATATCCTTTTCAATTATGCCTTAATTTTCGGTAAATTTGGGCTTCCCGCTATGGGTATCGAGGGCGCCGCTATCGGTACCGTTCTGGCCCAGGCGCTGGGAGCGTCTTATCTGGCGGCTTATATTTTTATATCAAGGAAAACCGAGGCCTATCATTGTTGCAGGTTTCGCAGCCTGCGATGGAATTCGATAAAGAACGTATTCCTTGCTTCATGGCCGATGATCGTACAACTGGGGCTGGTTCTTTCCATATTTCTTTTCTATGAATCCATCATTGCCGGCATTGGCACCGTCTATCTGGCGGTTACCCACATTATTTTTACGATGTTTACTCTCAGCCGGACCCTGGTGGGCGGTTTTGCCGAGGGCGGATCTATTCTCATCGGGAATTATCTGGGCCGCAACCAACAAAAAGAGGCCATACGATATGCATATGCGACGGAATATATCGCGCTCTTCTTCGGTGTTGTATTGATAATACTGATTTGGGTGTTTCCGGAAGCTATAGTAAAGGTATTTAATCAGGAGCCCGAAACTGTTGCCCTGGGAGCCGAAGGGTTAAAATTTTTTATTGTTTTCTTTTTCCTCAATATAATCGGGTTCCCGTTCGAAATCATTTTCACCCACAATGGCTGGGGAAAATATCCCCTTGTTACGGAATTGATTTCCATCGTGACATTTGCCTTGGGACTTACACTGCTGTTAACACGATATTTTGAAATGGGTATCTACGCGGCCTGGTTTTCGTTTGGATTATATATGGTCTGTTATTCAGTTTTGCTGGCCGGTGGTTTTATATCAAAACGGTGGTTGGATGTGAAAGTTGAAAGCAAAGCATTTTAGAAGCAATTTCAAACAAATATGAATAAAAAGCATTGGGAGAAAAAATGGAAAAAATTATTATTATCGGTGCCGGGGCTCAGGGCAGTACGATTGCCAAACGGATGAATGAACATCCCGGGATATCAGAAATCATCTGTGCGGACTATGACAGCAAAGCAGCACAAGAACTAAGCAATTCTCTGGAAAAAGCAAAAGCCCTTACGCTGGACGCGCGTGATATCAATAACGTGATCAGGGCTGCCGAGGGGTGTGACCTGGTTGTCAATGGTCTGCCCCTGGAGTTTAACCTGACCGTTATGGAAGCCGCCCTGGCCGCTAATGCTTCCTATGTGGATATGGCCGGCCCTATGGAGTCCATCGGTTTCGTCGAAAGCTACAAACTGATTTTTTCGGAGTGGCATAAAAAATTCGAAGAAAAAGGGCTGACGGCTCTTGTCGGTTGCGGCTCGAGCCCTGGGCTTGCCAATGTCATTGCAAGAGAATCCGTGGACAAAATGGACACCTGTAACACGATTGAAATATATGTTTATGAAGGGATGTGGACGGAGCTGTTTACACCCTTCTGGTGGTCGCCGGAAGTGGCTTTCGGGGACATGGCGTCAAAAACCTTTCGCTATGAAAACGGATCTCATATAACCGACAAACCATTCAGCCGCCCCGTGAGGATGAAGTTAAAGGGAGTCGAGCGCAAAGTCCGGATGGTTGATCATGAACATGATGAACCGGTGACCATGGGACTGCTGGCCGATAAGGTGCTCAAGGGCGTCAAAAATGTCGATTTCAAATATGGCGGCTCGGGGGTAGAGCTTGCCGAAGTGCTTTATAAGATGGGCTTGCTTTCGACTGAAACGGTTACGGTCAAGGATACCCGCATCGTACCGATGGATCTGGTTCTCAAATTATGCCCTCCCGCCCCTAAATATTCAGAAGAAATCAAGGCCATCATTGATGAGGGGGTGATTTTGGAAGAAGGTGCGTTTCTGGTGAGAGTTGACGGGCATAAAGAAGGGTCACCTGTACGGATTGACTGTTATGTCAATGCACCGGGATTGGTGGAATCCTTTGAAAAAGCCGGTTTGAGTCATGAGACTTATCTTACAGGCCAGTGTGCCTCGGTTTTTGTAAAATTGTTGGTGGATGACGTATTTGTAGAAAAAGGGTTGTTTGCTCCGGAGCAGCTCCATTCGGCTTCCCGGCACTACTACTTTCAGGAGCTTGCCAAACTGGGTGTAACTGTGGATGAAATCATTGAAAGAAAACTGGCTGGCTGAATTTTTTAAAAATTCGGATTTACATGCGATTCTCTCAAGTTTTATCACTATCTACCGATAATTTTATAGAAATTTATGTAATTTTATTAAAAACCTTGCAAAGGGGAGGAAAAAATGACCGCGTATAAAGATGATGTATTGAAGGAATCGTCCCGAGTACTGGATTATATTCTGAAAGCGGAGTTGTCCGAGGATGAAAAAGACCGGATTGTAACCGACTCCATAGACAATTTTAACGAGCACGTAAATCCGGGTTGGCTGGAGTATCGAAAATCGGTTTCCACGGACGCAGCTTTCGTGGAGTGGGAGGATTCCCAGGAAACCTTCAAGGATACCCATGGAAATGAATTTATCGACTGCCTCGGCGGATTCGGCGTCTATACGGTAGGCCATCGGAACCCGGAGATCGTCAAGGCGGTTCAGGCGCAGCTCAACCGCTACGCCCTGCACAGTCAGGAACTCGTGGATCCATTGAGAGGATATCTGGCAAAACTGGTTTCCATGTGCACACCCGGTGATCTCAAATACGCCTTTTTCTGCAACGGCGGTGCCGAGGCCGTGGAAATGGCCCTGAAACTCGCCCGCCTGGCATCCGGCAAGCACTACTACATCTCCACTGTAAACGGATTTCACGGAAAATCCATGGGAGCTGTTTCCGCTACAGGCAAAGGCACATACAGAAAGCCCTACCTGCCGATCATCCAGGGCGTTCAGCACGTCGAATTCGGTAACGCCGAAGCGGCCGAAGCAGCCATTAAGAACCTGATTGCCGTTGGTGAAACCGTGGCAGGCATGATCGTGGAACCGATCCAGGGCGAAGCCGGGATCATTCTGCCCCCGGACGGTTATCTGAAGCAACTGCGGGGGATCTGCGATAAATACGGCGTCTTCCTGATCTTTGATGAAATTCAGACCGGTATGGGACGCACCGGAACTTTATGGGCCTGTGAAGGATACGACGTGGTGCCGGATATCATGACCTTCGGCAAGGCCTTTGGCGGGGGCGTAATGCCTATCACCGGGATTATTGCGCGGCCCCACCTGTGGACCGATGAGCTGAAAGAAAATCCCTGGGTCCTGGGCTCTCCCACTTTCGGCGGAAACCCTCTGGCCTGTGCTGCGGCCATTGCCGCTATAAAATTTACCATAGAAAACGATATCCCCGGGCAGATCAGGGAGAAGGGGATCTATTTCATGAGCAAACTGGCCGAACTGCAGAAAAAGCATCCGATCCTGTTGGAGGTTCGAGGAAAAGGCCTTCTGATAGGGCTCGAATACCCGACGCCAGAGATCGGCTGGGCTGTTTCCAAAGGGCTTTTTAAAAGAGGCATCATGACCGGCGGAACCCTGAATAACGCCAGGGTCAACCGGATCGAACCGCCTGGAATCATATCATACGAGACCATCGATACCATCATTGAAAAACTGGATGAAACCCTGGCGGAAGTTGCAAGAGAGTTCGATGCAGCATAAATAGATACCCGGGTACCCCGTGTTATCGAAAATACGGTTTTGCAGAGCCCCGGGGGACCGGGTTTCGAGTCCGGAGTAGTATTATACAAATTTGAATTAACCGGAAAATGGAGAAATAATGAAAAAAACAGTAATCGTAATGGGAACCGGCGCCCAGGGCGGCACCATCGCCATGCGCCTAAACGAAGAACCCGGTGTAGATGAAATCATCTGTGCCGACTATAACATCAACGCCGCCGAAAGGCTCGAAAAGAATCTTGCAAAGGCACGCGCCGTGAAGGTCGATGCCCGTAATTTAAAAGAGGTGTTGAAAGCATCGGAAGGTGCCCAGCTGATTGTCAACGGACTGCCGCCCGACTTCAACCCCATTCTCATGGAGGCGTCCCTTAAAAACAAAATGCACTACCAGGACATGGCTTCAGGGCCTGTGGAAGGACTCGATTTTATAGGTGCGGTAAAACGCCAGCTTGCTCTTGACGACAAGTTCAGGGATGCGGGGTTGAGCGCTCTTATCAACACGGGATCGGCCCCCGGTCTTGTGAATGTTATCGCACGAAGTGCAGCCGACAAACTGGACACCTGCAGACGGATCGAAATATTCGTTTACGACGGAATCTGGACCAACCGATTCATCCCATTCTGGTGGTCCCCGGAGACCGCATTCGGTGACATGGCTGCAGGGCCGATCAACTTCGAATACGGTGAATATAAGCTGGTTCCGCCTTTTAACGACCCGCAGATGGTAGATTTCCGCGGCCTGGGCCCAAGGAGGATGGTGGATCATGAGCATGAAGAACCGGTAACATTCGGGATGTTTTTCAAAGGGCTTGAAAAGGCTACTTTTAAATACGGCGGACCGGCCTGTGAGCTTGCCGAATCTTTTTTCAAGATGGGCCTGCTCGGCACTGATCCTGTGGATGTAAACGGAACTTCGGTGATACCCCTTGACCTTGTGTGCAAACTGACGCCGCCGGCACCTGCAGATCCCGAGACGATCAGGGAGGCTCTATCCGAAGGAATGGCTCTCGAAGAGGGCGCCACACTGATCCGTGTCACCGGTGAAAAAAATGGGAAAACGGTTGTCCTCGACAACTACGTCAACGGCCCGGGGCTGACCGAAGCGTTTGAAAAATACGGCATCACCCATGAATCTTTTCTTACCGGCCAGTCGGCATTTCTTTTCACCAAGCTCTTTGTAAATGACAGGATCGATAAAAAAGGCGTCTTTCCGCCGGAGCTTTTGGGCGCCGATCCCCGTGCCTATTATTTGAAGGAGGCTGCCAAGCTCGGAATTACGGTAGATGAAATTACGGAGACCCGGTTGTATTAAAAAGCCTTACCGGATCACATTCAGGTGAATTCAGGTCGTTTTGCAGTAACAGCCCAATAAATTCCGGTAAAAGCCCAAAAAATGGTAGACATCATTATCTCAATGTAGTAGATACATGATATATGAGACTTCC
>Ga0075121_1000526_pt1 | contig 26530 bp, 23 predicted proteins | sample AntAceMetag02UKG_FD_69793 | JGI IMG/M metagenome (GOLD analysis project Ga0075121, IMG submission 69793) | Saline lake microbial communities from Ace Lake, Antarctica - Antarctic Ace Lake Metagenome 02UKG | ecosystem: Environmental > Aquatic > Non-marine Saline and Alkaline > Saline | place... | reverse complement strand
ATTCGACTCTATGCTATCAGGAGGTTATTTTTTTATCTACGCGAAAATAAATTTTTATTATGCCATGTTGCCAGGTGTAACCTTTTGTTATTTTAATATATAACGCCCATAAAATTATAAGTTTTTCAAAGTCCGGGAAATCGCAAAGCAAAAATTAGTAAAAAACAGGTATCGGTTTAGGGGCATATTTCTATTAATTCAGGATGGTTTTGCTGCAACCAAGTCAGAACATCCGCTTTTAATTCGCCGCAAAATTCGATGAGTTCATCTGCGTCTTGTTCGCTGACAGTCCCGATTTGGTCGTATTCAACTATATTACGTTTGGATCGACATAGATCCAGGTATTGTGCATCGTTTTTTCTGCTATCACCAAGTATTAATGGTAAGGCTTGAATTGTTCTATAATGTTGTAACGATCTTTCTGCGCGGTACCCTTCGGCATATAACAGCATCGTACATAATTTCAGGGCCGCGTTATACGCAATCCCGAATCTCCAGTCATTTGAAATGTGCCGTTCCCGTGCATCTTCCAAATCTCTATCAACAATGTGCAAAAGATCCGTAATTTCACGAGGCTTTGTTTTGTGTCGACGCAACCAGCTGTTTTCAAACCATTGCTTCAAAGTCATGTTCGTCACCGATTATAAAAAGTCTGGCTTCTTCGCAAATTCTATTGATAAATGGTTCGCCAATTTTTTTTCGTCTGATAAAATCCTGCTCATTCAGGCAATGCGGATTTATCTCTCGATGCAGTTTATCTGAGAGACCGCTCAACATTTTTGTCAGTTGTCTCAGTCCCAAATTTCCAACAATCATAAGATCGATATCACTTGTGGCGGTTTCCTCTTTCTTTGCAACAGATCCAAAAACAAATGCATACTTGATCGCATCAGAATGGATTAAAGCCTCTTTCAGGATGTCTACGAGGCCGTTTGTTTTGAAAACAAGATTTCGGAGATCGGAGTACAGCGGGTGTTCTTTGTTGGCTTGAAAATAGATTCTGTTGCCATCTTTCCTTTTGCTCAGCAATTCAAGGCGCAGAAGTTTTTTCAATTCCGTCTGAATGGCGCCTATTGAATAGCCGGAGCGCCTTTGCAGGTCACGCATATATAGTTCTTTTGTATCCAGGCCAAAAAGCAACCGGAATATAGCCGCCCGGATCCGTGAAGATAATATTTCTGCCAGAACATCCATAATGCATGCTTATACCATACAATTGACCTTTTTCGCCATACAATTATTCTGTTTTTCCATGGGTAATAGTAATGCAGTGCTTTGGGGTCACCCATTAAAGGGCTGTCAATTCGGGGACGTTCATGCAGAGCGTGCATAAACCGCAATTTTAGCCACGGATTTACGCAGATTTACACGGATAAAGAATACTGACATGAAAATTAATGGGGGACGCTGGTAGTTTTGTGGGAAAAGTCGGGGACATTCTATACCCCCTTATGTCAAGATATTTTTATTCCTTGTATAATCAATAATTTATAGTTTTTTAGAAATTTAGGGCATACCTCACCGGTTGTAAATGAAAGAAGTATTTCGGCAGTTTCTCTTCACGGCGAACACCAATGCTGATCGTTACGTTTATCCGGTACCCAACGTGCCGGAATTACGATAAGTATATCAATACCTTTCCCCTGTGTAACTTTTTAAATATTCATCATCGATGCGAAACCCTGACCTTACAAACTCGAACCATGCCTCAAGGTGTTATGCCTGAATATAGCTCCGCTCCTTAAACTACACGGATAATTTTATATAAGTAGCTTAAATAACAAAAAAAACTTATCTATCCCCTAGCTATGAAACCATTCTCATAGTGAGAGAAAATGGATAAGTTCAAAAAATTTAACCATATTCAAAAAATTAGTTCAATAAATAAAACATTTTTTGCGATTTGGAAATACCAAATGAATACCGGTATAATACCAGATATATCCTGGTATTATACCAAGGAAAGCAGGTAGGTTCTGAGGTTGGTTTTTTTATTTGTGAGGTTGAGTTTTTTTCTTATATTTTCTCTATGAAACTCTATGGTCCGGCCGGCAACACCTAAAATTTCTGCAATCTCTTTGTTTGTTTTACCATTCTTTACAAGATTTGCCACTTCGATTTCCGAAGGAGAAAATTTTAGATACCCGGAGGCAATTTTGCGAGTGAAAGGAGATACGATCTCATTTAAATTAATTTCGAGAATATCTAACACTGTTTTTTGTTTTTGAGATAATCCCATTTTTTTTAATTTAAATATATTGGGTTCTACAAGTGTTTTTAGATTAGACAAAATATCTTCTTCAAGCCCTTTTTTATCCTGCTCTCTTTTTTTCAAAATAACATTCAGTGCCATATTTACTTCCTCAAGCTCTTCTGCTTCAAGTTTTAATTTCTTTTTACTTTCCAGCATTGCGTTATTTATCCGGGCCTGCTCGGTGATGTCCTGCGTAATCCCTATCAAAGCGGTTGTTTTACCAGTTTTGTCAGTTTCAGCAATACCGATACAGTGTATTAATTTTTCGGTACCATCCGGGCAGATCAATCGACAATCCTTTTGCCAGTCCATGCCGAGTTCAATTCCTCTCCTGAGGTGGCTGATATGGCCTTCCCTATCATCCGGATGGACCACTTGCATAAAATCGTCAAGCATAGTGTTCTTCCGACTTAAACCGAAAATATTAAAGGCCTCATCCGATCCATTTATTTCACCGGTTACAATGTCCAGTTTCCAGTGGCCTAAACGAGCTATCGACTGAGCCTTCTTGAGATAATACTCGTTTTCTATCAGTTTAGCAGAAGTCTGCCTACGCTTGATGAAGTATTGCAATCTGCTCGCTATCACTGTCAACAACGCCCTCTCTTCTTTCAAAAAAGGTCCTTCATCCATCTGTGGACGCTTTTCAAGGTAGCCGACATCCAATGTACCACGCGTATGATAATCTACCACGAGATCCGTTGATAGTGTCCAGTCGGTGTTCTCATAGTTTTGCGTTGTGTATGATTTACCGTCCAACACGAGCTTTGCGCAGGTGATATATGGATACTGCCAGGAGTCGGGGATCAAATCCACTGTTCCCTGGAAGACTGCCGGTTGATCATCCACTTTCTCCTCAATAAGTTGCGACAGGGTGTAAATTCCCGATAGTTCCTTGACTCTTTCCCGTAATTTTTTCTCGGCCTGCTTACGCCGTGTGATATCTTCGCCAGTGGACTGATACCAGGCGACTTTTCCCTGAGCATCAAACAACACCTGGTTGGTCCAGAGATGGCATTTGATATTGCCGTTTACCATCACCGGGTGTTCATGCGACTGCGCCGGTGACCCGACCTTCAGGCCTGAGATGTTGGCCATCACGGTGTCTCGATGGATTTCGGGTATGAGCGACAGGAAATTTGAACCAACTAGTTGTTCTATTGTTTTTCCAAAGTATTCACAGTAAGCCTTATTCGCAAACGTGATCTCACCACCGGGCAGAAACCTGCAGGTCAACCATGGTGAGTTATCCACGATTTTTCGATATTGATCATAGCTGTCCCGTAACGCCTTTTCGCTTCTCTTGTTTTTTAACTCAGTCCGCTCTAATTCCTCAATCCGTTGTTCCAGTTGTCGATAGGTAGGTTTTTCAGACATAATTGTCACCCTGGTTTTCTCGATGGTATCGGATTGTGATTACTTGCATTAAGCATGTATTTTAGCAGACATTCGATTTGCTTTTTACGAAAGCATCAATTACTGATTCATATCGGTTTGCCGCTACCTAAGATAAAAAAAAGGCAACGGTAGAAATGCCGGTCCGGAAAAATTTAAGAATACGGGGCAACAGCGCACATACAGCCACAAAATTTACGGTCTTATTCCCCTAATTTTAATTAGGGTAGATATCATTTTTGTGCTTTTGTCAAGAGATAATTCTTATATCCATGCCTGGTTGTATCGCAGCTCAAAAATTTGCTATGCAATGATTTTTATATAAAAATCATTGCATAGCAACGGAGAAAATCGTACAGTAAATTGATATTTTTCAGCAATTCTAATTATGGCTTTAAGCCGATTCTCATGATGCGTAACGTATTGAAATTACGTTGGCTGGAATTGCCAATTCCTATGTTTGAACCCCATGTTGCTTCACAATTAGAATTGCTGGATATTTTTATTCAACCTTTACTTTGCGGGGTCTCTATGTATGACTTTCTTTTAACACCAGAGGAACGGGCGGTAAAAAAAGAGGCAAGAGATTTTACCCAAAATGAAATAAGCAGCGATTTCCTGCGTCAGATGGATAAGGACGAAATCGCCTATCCCCGGGAGTTTGTGGAAAAACTGGCGGCTAAAAACCTGCGCGGCATCCGCTTTCCGGAAAAATGGGGAGGACGGGGCATGAACTGGGTGGCCGATGTGGCCGCCACCGAAGAGATCGGCTGCCTCGGCATGGCCCTGGGCTGCGCGTTTGTCATGCCGTCCATCGTCGGTGAAGCCATTAACGTGTTCGGCACCGAGGGACAGAAAAAAAAATACCTGAAGCCCTACCTGGAAGGAAAACTCGTGGCCGCCGAGGCTCTCACCGAACCCAGAGGGGGATCGGATTTTTTCGGGGCTGTTACCCGGGCCGATCTTAAAGGGGATCACTTTGTGGTCAACGGCCAGAAACGGTTTGTGGTGGGGGCTGAAGGATCGGATTTTTTTCTGGTGTACTGCCGCACCAACTTTGATGAAAATGCCCATAAATACGGCCGCCTCAGTCTCCTGATCATCGAAAAGGGCCCGGGCGTCGAGGTCGATTATTTATACGGCCTCATGGGATGCCGGGGCGGTGGTACCGGCCGGCTGGTGTTCCGGGATGTCATCGTTCCTAAAGAAAACCTGGTGGGTGAGCTTCACGGCGGGGCCCTTTGCTTTAACCAGATGATGATCCCCGAACGGCTGACCTCTGCCGCCGGATGCCTCGGGGTCTGGGGTGCCCTGGATCTGGCGGTGCGGTATTCCAACCGCCGCAGAGCCTTTGGTCGCACCATTAAAAAATTTCAGGCCATCAACTTCATGGTGGCCGATTCCATTACCCAGCTCGATGCCGCCCGGAGCCTTACCTACATGGCGGCCCGGGCCGTGGATGAAAACGCATCCAATGCCCGTCGCCTGGTCAGTGAGGCCAAACGGTTTGCCACCGAGTCTGCCTGGAGTGTGGTCAACAACGCTATGCAGATTATGGGGTGTATCGGATATACCGATGTTTATCCCGTCGAAAGAGCCTTGCGGGACATCCGGCTGGCCATGATATGGACCGGTACCAGCCAGATCATGAATCTTTTAATACAGCATGAATACTACAATGAAGTGCTGGACCCTGCCTATGACCGCCGGAAAATGGAAAAAGACGCCATGAACCCGGATGAAAGTGAACGCTGTTTCACCGACGAAGATATGTGGGAAGTCCACGAAAATGGATGAAGTTTTAAAAAGGTATCTGTTCACCATGAAAAATTATAATTTAGGATAAAAACAATGATTACTGTACTCGATTACGGCGCCGGTAATGTCCGCAGCGTTATCAATGCCATCGAACATATTGGGGAAACAGTCAAGGTCGTCACTGCCGCCGAAGACATCCTGTCCGCCGAAAAACTTATTTTCCCTGGTGTAGGGGCCTTTGGCAGCATGATGGCCAGCCTGCACAAAAAAAACTTCATAGCGCCCATGAAGGCTTACCTTGAAGCGAACCGACCGTTTCTCGGGATCTGTCTGGGCATGCAGGCCCTGCTTGAAAAAAGCGCAGAAGCCCCGGGAATGAAGGGTCTTGGCTTATTCCCGGGTGAAACCATTCGGTTTGAAACCGATCTGGCCGTGCCTCATATCGGCTGGAACGGAATTCATATCAAACAGCCTTCTGCCATTTTCAACGGCCTTTCCGGCATGGAAAGATTCTACTTTGTCCATTCCTTTCATATCGTTCCGGCAGATGACAAAGATGTCCTGACCACCACTGATTACGGCTGTGAGTTTGCCAGCGGCCTTCAGAGAGGCAATATTGTCGGTATCCAGTTTCATCCTGAAAAAAGCGGGCCTGCGGGGTTGAAATTGTTGGAAAATTTCATTCAACCCGATATCCAGCCGGCCAAACCCTTACAGGCAGTGGAAAAAACCCGGCTCTCCAGACGGATTATCGCCTGCCTGGACGTCCGCGCCAACGATCAGGGAGATCTGGTGGTCACCAAGGGCGACCAGTATGACGTCAGGGAAAACGGGGCTGTGAGGAACCTGGGCAGACCGGTGGAACTTGCAGGCCGCTATTATCAGGAGGGCGCTGATGAGATTACCTTTTTGAACATTACCGGCTTTCGGGATTTTCCCTTAGAAGACATGCCCATGATCGATGTCCTCAAACAAACATCCAAGAATGTATTCGTACCGCTGACCATTGGCGGCGGCATCCGGGACTATACGGATAAAAACGGCCGGAAGTACACGGCCCTGGAGGTTGCCGCCGAATATTTTCGTTCGGGGGCCGACAAGATCTCCATTGGCAGCGATGCGGTTCTGATCGCAGAGCGGTACCTGAAAACCGGCCGTAAAACCGGTACCAGCGCAATAGAGGAGATATCCCGGGTTTATGGTAACCAGGCCGTGGTCATTTCCGTTGATCCTAGAAGGGTGTATGTCCAGTCACCGGATCAAGTCAAACATCGGGTAATCGAGACCACTGTTTTGGGTCCCGACAACGAAAAATACTGCTGGTATCAATGCACGATCCGGGGGGGACGGGAAGGACGCGACCTGGATGCGCTGACACTGGCTATGGTCTGCGAAAAACTGGGCGCCGGTGAAATACTGCTCAACTGCATTGACCGGGACGGCACAAAGCAGGGATTTGACCTCGAACTGATCAATGCGATGAAAAAGGCGGTTACCATTCCCGTCATCGCCTCCAGCGGGGCCGGCTGCGTAGAGCATTTTCATGAAGTGTTCACCGCTACCCGGGCCGAATCGGCCCTGGCGGCAGGTATTTTTCACCGCCGGGAGGTCCCCATCGCCAAAGTAAAGGAATATCTCGAGGGCAAAGTGCCGGTCAGGGGGCGCAATTGAATAGTGAATACCTTCCGGCCCAACATCACGGAATGGTCTCAATAGAAGCAAAACGGGGTTCATGCAGGGGAATCAGGATGTCGGCCATATTTTTGACCCGCTTCAGGATATCATAGGCTTCACAGGCATTGACCACTGTGCCGGGCGGAATGACCTCCATCTCCATGCCCCGGATGGCGGGCGGCGGATTAAAGTTTTCTTCGATAACGCAGAATCCGGTAATCACGGCCGTGCCCTTATTTGTTTCAACAATCACTGAAAGGCCGCCTTCACTGTGGGCCGGTGTGTGCATCACCCGGATGCCCTCAACGATCTCAGCGTCTCCCGGCAGGGTGACAATCTGATGGTTTTCTTCGATCTCTTCGATGTAATCTTCCAGATAACGGAAATCCAGGGGATGGGGGTCGTGAATTCGCTCCAGTTCCTTTTCGTGCACATAGAATTTGGCGCGGGTGCATTTGTAGTCGTTTTCGCAATGATCATTGTGCAGGTGGGTATGAATGACGATATCTATATCTTCAGGCACAAGCCCCCACCGGCCCAGCCCCTGTTCAAATGTATAGATGCTGCCGCCGATGGCCTCTTCACGTCGGGCCGACTGGAGCGGATGCATCTCTCCGGTGTCCACCAGGATTTTTTGATCGCCGCCCTCCAGGTACCAGCAGTAAATCGGAATCGTGTAAGGTTTACCGTAATCGTGCTGATAGGTCATCATGCCCTTGTCAAAAACTTTGGTCCCCATGACAATGGGGTGGATGCGGTAGGTCTGCATAAATATTCCGACGCCCCTCATGATAAATTAAAAGTAATTTACACTTTATTGATTTTGTATCTTGGAAATAGAGTTTGAAACCTGAACCTGAAGCCTGAATCAATGATTATACAAAGAAACGACAAGGTTGTTCCGGTGTATGACTTCGTCATCGTGTTTATACCCCAGCAGGGACTCTATCTGCGAGGTTCGAACACCCAAAATCCTGTTGAGCTCATCTGAGCTGTAATTCACCAGGCCCACAGCCACTTCCCTGGCGTCCTCGTTGATGAGGATAACGGCATTGCCCCGGTTGAACCGATCGTGGATCGCCTTGATTCCCGAAGGGAGCAGACTTTTCCCGTTCTCTAAAAGGGCCTTTTCCGCTCCTTTGTCAATAACAAGCTTGCCCTTTGGCGATTTGGTAAAGGCGATCCAGTGCTTTTTACTGCCCAATGATTTCTGATGCGGCAGGAAAAAGGTTCCCACTTCTTTGCCGGAAAAATTTCTTTTAAAATTCCCGGTTTCAGCCCATTGGCGATGATGGTGGGAATACCCCTCAGCATCATCTTTTGAGCGGCGGTAATTTTACTGGCCATGCCACCCTTACCCAGAAACCCGGGAATTTTGTCCGCGGCACCGATAATGTTTTCATCAATTCTGGTAACGACCTTTATCAATTCGGCATTTTTGTTTGTTCTTGGGTCTCCGTCAAACAGGCCGTCAATATTGGTGAGGTTGACCAGAAGCCGGGAATCCGTCAGGTTGGTGACCATGCCGCCGAGATTGTCGTTATCACCGAATTTAATTTCATCCACAACAACCGTATTGTTTTCATTGATAACCGGGATGATTTTCCAGGATAAAAGAGTCAAAATTGTGTTCCTGGAATTCAGATAACGTCTCCGGTTGGTCAGATCATCCCGGGTAAGCAGAATCTGGGCCGCCTTGGCTCCGTGCCTGGCAAAAGCTTCTTCGTAAACCGTAATCAGGCTTTTTCAATATCCATAATTTTCCTGCCGGGTTTTAAATGTTTAACAAAAAATTGATTTCAAAAAAAGCCCGACAAACATTTTGCCGGGCTTTATAAAGGTCGCAAAATTTTAATTTTTAAACGGCTTCACGAACAATTTTTCTGTTTCAGACACCGTTAAACAGAGAAGTTGAAAGTGTCCGGTCACCATACCCCGCGTTATCGCGGCATCAACCATTTCACTTTTTAACAGAATCTGAATTCGAGGTCTCTTCCTTGCTCTTGGGTTTGTTTTTTGCCTTTGGCTTCTTTTTTTTAAGGCAGATTTTATCTTTCCTTACAAAAGCGCAAATCTGAGGATTGTAATATTCTTTACAATTTAGGGGATTGTATAACGGACATTCGGGATGTTTTTCCGACATAAAAGGTGCCCTTCACTATTAAAGTTGCATTTCATGGATATCTTCCCGTTACCGATCCAGATTATAGCGGGAAACCCAATTTTTTCCTGCCAGAGAAATAATACAAAGTACAATTTTACATACATAGCATAAAAACTTATATTTTACAAGGCATTAGTCTTTAAAGTCGCTGAAAAGATAAAAACATGGTGCCGTCGTCGAAATATCAAATGGTTTTGACAATTAATTTAAGACATTGTAATAGACATTGGTAGTCATTCATAATACAACCGCGAATATCGTCGCCGGCAGTTTACTGAAATGGATCGGAATACCGTATTAAGACAATATGAACTTGCATAGAACAATCAAAAAAGAAATTCTTGATATCAATCAAAATTTGAACCGCCTGCTGATAGACGCAAAAGCCATTCCAGGCACAGCCGGCCGGTGTTTTGACGATTGGACAGACGCCTGCAACAGAATCAGGCAGCAGATTACGGAAGATAAAATACGAATCGCCGTTATCGGCCCGATAAAATCCGGCAAAAGCACCTTTTTAAATGCGCTTTTTGAAGCAGATTATTTAAAACGCGGAGCTGGCGTCATTACATCTATTGTTACCCGTATCCGCAGAGGCCCGGTGCTCAGGGCTGAATTGTTTTTTAAATCTTTAAGCGAAATAAACCGCGACATATCCCAGGCCATGGTTTTGTTTCCCTCTTCCGGGCGGCAACCGGACCCTGACGGGTTTAATATCCTTCAGGATGAAAACCGGGCGAGTCTGAAAGAATCTCTTGATAATCTAAGCCCGGAACTGATGATTACAAACGACTCGCGCAATATCAACAGCATCCTGCTGGCATGTTATCTCAACGGGTTTGAAAAAGTCCGTACCATTCTTACTTCGGACGCCTTGACCAGAACCTATGATCAGGATCGCTTTTTTGATCACATGGACTTTGCCGGTAACGACCATCTCGCTGTCTATTTAAAAGACATAAAACTTGAAATCAACTCCCGCCACCTTGACGAAGGCGTTGAAATTGCCGACTGCCAGGGAAGCGATTCACCCAATCCCATGCATCTGGCCATGATACAGGATTATCTGGTATTAACCCACCTGCTTGTCTATGTTATCAGCAGCCGGACCGGATTGCGGCAGGCGGATATTAAATTTTTATCCATGATCAAAAAGATGGGAATTCTGGACAATACCCTGTTTATATTCAACTGTGACTTCAGTGAACATGAATCTGTTGCAGAGCTCAATTATCTGATAAAAAAACTTACCGAAGAACTCACTATTCTAAAACCCGACCCTGAAATATTCTCTTTTTCAACCCTTTTCAACCTGTTCAAGGCCCAAAAGGCCCATCTGTCCCCGAAAGATCTCCGACGATTTGATCAGTGGTCCCGGCAGGAAGATTTGTCTCTGTTTTCAGATAACGAAACCCTGCGTTTTGAACAGGCTCTGCAGCACAAGCTGAACGGAAAGCGATCTGCACTGCTTTTGAAAAACAACCTGGAACGACTCGGCACAATTTCTTCAGGGATTGAAAACTGGATCCGTATCAACCACGACATCTTAAACCGGAACACAGCCGACGTCATTGCACTGGATGAAAAAATCAAATATCACCGGCAGAGTATAAACTCGGTCAAATCCATGATTCGATCTACCCTGGACGGATCACTGCAAAACATTAAAAGCGAAATCAAGAAAGATGTTGACCGGTTCTTTGACGTGCGATCGGGAGATGTGCTGGTAGAATTACTGGAGTTTATCGATAACTATACCGTACCGGCGGTACAGTATGAAGAAAATCTCAAAACTGCGGGTTTTTCCAGTACGATCTATCTGACGTTTCAGGAATTCAAACAGGCCCTTGACACGTTTATTGCCGAAAGCGTGATCCCCGGAATTATTCGTTTTGTAAGGCAGGAAGAGCAAAAAATCATCACACGCCTGGGTGCGGTCGCCGGACCCTTTGAGTCGATGGTGAAAGATACACTGGGGGAATATACCACCGCTCTGGCAGGCCTTGGAATACCTTTAAAACCGGAAGGACAAGTCGGAGTCAAACTGCCGGATATGGATACCATCAAAACCGGAACCGGTTTGACCCTGCCGCCGCTGGTTGCCGCCATGCGCTATTCTGCAAGAATAAAAACCGAAGCAGTGATGCGACTGGGAGCGTATTCATTTATGGGGTTTTTTAGGAAAATATTGAAAAAATCGACCAAAAACCAGCGCGCGCAGGCAATCAAAGCCCTAAAAGACAGCAGCCGGCAGATGAAGCGCGAGACGCGTCAATCAATTCTCTTCCATTTCAAGGACTACCGGGAAAATATGAAATTCCAGTATATTTTTAAACTGCTGGATGCTGCTGCCGAAGAGCTCTACGAATCTATGTTTGACCGTTTCAGGGTCTATGCAACCGATCTTTCACAGACCGTGGAACTGACGAGCCAAAAAAAAATTGACCGGCACCAGGCATCGGAGCTTTTGACGAAGATGCAGCCGGATGTCAACAGCATTCAACATAGAATAGATCAGGCAAGAGAAAAAATAGAAAAAATGCAACCGTTCCCGGGTTGAAATTGGGGGGGAGAAAAAATACACCTTTGAACATGTAAATGATTGCAAACCTGTAAAGGAGAAACCATGGGTGCAGATCAGACCAGAATTATCGCTGTGGCAAATGAGAAGGGCGGCGTAGGCAAAACCGTGACGGTTATTAACCTTGGAGGGGCACTGGCCATGGAACAAAAAAGTGTCCTGGTTGTGGACATGGACCCACAGGCCAATGCGACAAAGGGCATGGGGATCGAAGTAGAAGAAAACAAGCCGACAACGTATGATCTCATCCGTAATGATACGCCCCATACCGCGGTGGATGCAATCGTTCATACCCCATGGGAGGGGCTCGATCTGATACCGGCGAATGTGGATCTGTTAGGTGCGGAAATTGAACTGGTAGATGAACAGGGCCGGGAAAATCGCCTGAAGGAAGCACTGGCCGATATCCGGGACGCATATGATTTTATTCTTCTGGATACGCCCCCCAGCCTGTCGCTGCTGACCGTTAATGTTTTATCATTTGCCGGAGAGGTTCTGGTTCCCTGCCAGACCCATCCATACGCCTTTGACGCGCTGGACGAACTTTTTGATACAATAGACATCGTTCGCACAGAGATAAACCCGGATATTCACGTATCCGGCGTTTTGGCAACATTTTATGATAAGCGTACCCGGATCAGCCAGGTGATTCTGGATAATTTAAAATCAGACGAACGCTATAAGGGGCTGCTTTTTGATACGGTCATTCGCACCAATACAACCATCGCTGAAAGTGCCGGTGTCGGCAAGCCCATTGTATTTTACCGCAAAAGCAGTTACGGGGCCGGAGATTACAGGCACCTGGCCAAAGAACTGATCGCACGTTCGTAACTGCAGTAACCGTGAACGGCTACAACTACCCTTTGAGCTGCTTCAAATTGTCTTTTGCAAAATCAATGGAAGGATCGATTCCCAGAGCCAGCTCATAGTATCGGATGGCTTTTGAAACTTCGCCCATGTCCCGGTAATTGGAGGCGATATTGGCGTAATCAATGGCCGAGCTCGGGTCTATTCGCAGCACATCCTGAAAGTTTTCAATGGCCTGCTCGTGCTTTTTGAGTTTAAAATGACAGAATCCCATCAGGTTGTGGATGTCGGTTCTTTCCTGATCATACTGCACACCTTTTTGCAGCACATTCAGGGCTTCGCGGTATCTTTCCATATCTTTCAGGCACACCCCCATATAAGAATAGATGCTTGGAAGATCCTGAACTGTCGGTTCAAAATCAAGGGCCGCCGTCAAATACTGCAGCGCGGCTTCCGGATCATTCAGCGCCAGACAACTCGTTCCCAGATGAAAATAGATATAGTATTTTTTTGGCAATTTCGCCTGCATTTTTTTCAACTCGGCCATTGCGATCCCGGGAGGATAATTTTCTGTAATCATTCGCGCCGTAAACATCCCCACACTGGTCCCTAAGGAGCGTTCACGAAAATGAGTTCCCGGAATAATGGAATAAAAAGCCGGGATCTGCAGCAAAGGATGCATGGTATTGACCGCCAGCACCTGCATATCCCCGGCCGCCAGAGCCGATAAACAGTTTTCCAGCTCAATCCTGATATTTCCATTGGAAAGATCCGGCAGCTTCTTCAAATCAATTTTTTTATCAGGATTTATTATATACCCGGCATTTGCGAGATTTTTTAATTTGGGCAGCCCACTGGCCACATAGTTTGACCCGGTGTTAAAATCTCCAGCAAGCTGGGCTGTCTCGCTCAGGGCCCGGCTCAGGGCTTTTTCCGGGTCAGGTGTGGTTCCGGCAGTCCAGACGATTTCGCTTTTTTTCGGAAAGGTGAGCGGATCATAGGCCAGAATGCCGATGGTGGGAATCCCCATTTCCAAGGTAAAATCCGAGATATGGAGGGTTATTCCGGCCTTTTTATATTTAGCCAGCATATCCAGTACAAAAGGATCGGTTGCCGAATCTGTTTCCAAAGCCGGCACACCAAGCTTTTCCCGGCTGATAATGGAAGATACATGTCGTTCGACGATTTCGCATATTCCCTGACTCAAAGCCTCTTCGGTGCAGTTGCCGGCGGATGTGCCGTTAAATTCATTAATTGTATAAAACCAGTCAAAAGGAATCAGGACTTCCTCCTGCCGTGTCAGGTTGTACCCCCAGGTCCATTTCAGGGGTATCTGCTCAAATATTTTTCTGGATACCTCCAGATCATCAGAAGCATCATGCACGGACCGGGCAATCATTTCAAAATCAAGTGCCCTGTCCCCGACATTTTGATATGTATCGATGGTAAAATTTTCAGATCGGTTGTAAAAACTGAAAAAGCTGTAACGCTCGGCAAGTTCCATCACCGCACTGGCTTCAGCCTGAGACGGTGTCGCGCCTTTACCCATCTGTTTTTTGGTTCCCGTAAGCTGGGCCGCATCGTGGCCGCAGACACTGAAAAAAACAGGTATATCCAGCCGGCCATTATCAATCCTTGTTGTTTTATCCAGAATTTTCAGGCCCACATCTCTGGTTTTATCCTTAAACCGCTTAACGGTCTCTTCCGGGGGCAATATTTTATCCTGGTCAAGGTTCGATTGTTTATATCTGTCCTGTAGTTTGATCTGATGACTCATAAAATCTCTCCGGATTCGGTAACCGTTTTTCAAGGTAAAATTCTTTGGATATTCAATATTTTTTGTTTTAAGCGTCAGAATTTAAAAAAAATAATCGTTCATGGTGACGGATATTCAAGGCCTGCGTTTAAAATGCCTTGCACAATAATCGTAAACAGAATAATAAAACAAGGCTTTTTAAAATTGACCGACGGTTATTATTTTGCTATATAATTCTTTTGACATGGGGATGTAGCTCAGATGGGAGAGCGCAGCGTTCGCAACGCTGAGGCCAGGGGTTCGAGCCCCCTCATCTCCACCATTTTTTTACTATAACCCGCTGATTTACAGCGGGTTTTTTTATGCCAAAAAACACGATGCGGCTTCAGCTCCATCTGTTGCACGTTTTTGCAGATTGAGTTGAAAAAATGGACACTCACGTCAACCGATCCCCGTCGGATGTTGTTCGTAACATCGATTTCGAATTTATCCCATGTTATGCAATGGTTTACCCGTCTTTTTATACCACTTTATACCGGGTTCCGGACGGCGGATTTGGCGCGTCGGATGACTCCTTTTTATTCCCAAGGAGCTGATCATGGGCTGAGACAATCAGCTTTTCCGTTGTTTCCCAGGAAATACAGGCATCTGTAATGGATATCCCATACTGCATGGTGGAAAGATCCCCCGTGTTTTTCTGGTTGCCGGCGTTCAGGTTGCTTTCGAGCATCATACCGATCAGGCTCTTATTTCCATCCATATGCTGGTTGATGACATCCTGCCAGACAATTGCCTGGGCCTCGTGGTTTTTTCGTGAATTTCCATGGGAGCAGTCCACCATCACCGTCTCTAACAGCCCCCTGGCTTTCAGCATCGACATCGCCTCGTTTACACTGAAGGAATCGTAGTTGGGCCGTGAACCGCCGCGCAGGACAATGTGGGAAAAGGGATTCCCGGTGGTTTTTACAATACAGGATTTGCCGGATGCATCAATTCCGAGAAAAGACTGAGGTGATCCGGCGGTGATCATTGCATTTAGTGCGGTTGATAGATCACCGTCCGTGCAGTTTTTGAATCCAACAGGCATGGAAAGTCCGGAAGCCATTTCGCGATGGATCTGGGACTCTGTTGTTCTTGCCCCTATGGCTGTCCAGCAGACCAGTCCCGCTATATATTGAGGGGTGATGGGCTCGAGAATCTCTGTTGCCGTCGGAATCCCGATTTCGGTTATTTTGAGCAAAAGGCTTCGTGCTTTTTTTAGCCCCTCGTTCATGTCATAACTGCTGTTTAGCCATGGATCGTTGATCAGTCCCTTCCATCCCACATTGGTCCTGGGCTTTTCAAAATATACGCGCATGACCAGCAGCATCGTGTCTTTTACTTTTTCCGAAAGATCTTTCAGCCGCATGGCATATTCAATGGCTGCCTTTTCATCGTGGATTGAGCAGGGGCCGGTAATGATGAGCATTCTTTTGTCCTTTCCGGATAGAATATCGCCGATCTGCGCTCTGCTGCCGACAACGGTTTCATAAGCCCTGTCACTTATCGGAAGCAACTGTTTAATTTCAGCCGGTGATATGAGCGGGATAAATTCTTCCACATGCAGGTCATAGGTAAGCTTCATGGTTTTGTTCCTTTTTCAAAATTGGATGATTAAGATTTAAAGGCGTTATCATCTGTAAAAATAAAAAAGCCGCAGGCTTTTTTGCCTGCGGCTTTTGAACGTTTAGATTATTTATGGTTCATCACACCCCAGGCGCACCTCTGCTAAAATAAAAATAATAGGTAAAATAATTGCCGGATATGGTGTGTTTCATTGTAATTCTTAAAACTCCGAAACAAGTTAATATTGATCAATATAGAAACCTGCTAACACAGCAAAACATAAAATGCAACAGGTTGTTAAAAATATTTGCGTATGGCGTCGATACTTTTCGAAAATCAGCTATGACTAAATTGAGCGATCAGCAGTTAGCTTTTAGCAATCAGCACAATAATTTCAATATATTGTCAAAGGTCATCATTTCACCCAATGGGTGAAAATCGCATTACTGGTAAACTCCTAAACATAGGAGCTAACCGCTAATTGCTAAGAGCTAATCGCTCATCTTAGGTATGAATACAATCGAGAACCTGCCGGATGAACTTTTCCTGATCCCAGTGTGACTTGTTGTGGGTGGCACCCAGCCTCACCACCACAGTGTCTCTGGACGGTATGATTGCTGTAATCTGCCCGTTGAATCCGCTCAGGTAAACCATATCGGTGGGCAGGCTCGGAAATTTTCTAACTGCAGGGTCGTCCTGTTTACCGGCGTTCAGCCAGAACTGCGCCCCATATTCGCCTTTGGGCGCCATGGGCGTCGGTGTAGTGGAATATTTGACCCATCCTTTTATAATGATACCTGTTACGACAATATTATGTCGGTAAATTGGGAACGGCTATTGCCGGCGTTGCCCTGAAGCGTTGCGCTATGGAAATGGCTAAAAGTGTTTCGAGGCAAAGGCATGCCCTGAATGGCTTTTCAGATACTCCTTATCCACAGGCAAATCCCTCTTTGCCATAGCCTCGGTAGCAAGCTGATCACAGCGCTCATTTCCGGCATTTCCGGCATGCCCCTTGACCCAGATAAATGCCACATCGTGTTTTACGCACAAGGCCAGCAGTTGTTCCCACAAATCCGGATTAAGAGCCGGTTTTTTATCGCTTTTAATCCACCCGTTGCGTTTCCATTTAGCGGCCCAGCCCTTGGTAATCCCGTTAACCACATATCTTGAATCACTGTAAAGCGTCACCTCCGAAGACTTTTTCAACCGGCTCAAGCCGACTATGCAGGCCATAAGTTCCATCCGGTTATTGGTCGTCAATTTGAATCCGCCGGAAAATTCTTTTGCAGTTTTACCACGATAGACAACAACGCCATATCCCCCGGGGCCGGGATTGTTAAGGCAACCGCCATCCGTGTAGATGACAACATCTCCCTTCCGGGGAGAGTCGGATTCCGGTCTTTCGGCCCTGGGCCTGGTGTTGGCGCCGGCAAATTCAGTACTTGATTTTTTTCCCGGTTTTGCCCCGGAACTTCCCTTTAGAAAAGCCTCAGCCTCTTCCCGGGCAGGAAAGCCCTTGTATCTTGCACCCTGGAAGCCCCTGATTTGAATCTCAGCACCCCTGCCGCCAAACCATTCCGTATAAATACCGGGTTTTTTACCGACGGCTACCGCATAATATTTTTTCTTTTTGGTCATTTAAATTCCATTTTTTAAATACGTATTTATTTTCCGTGAGATGTATTAATTTTATTTCATAAGCCGACTTCACTTTACAATATAGCAAATTTGTACATGCTTTTGCTACCCCCAATATACTTGCGCACCTTTTGGACATAGCCCGCCATTAACCGGGCTCTTGTCTTGGCGGAACCATGTTGACCGGTTCGGAGCGAATAGCACAATTCAGTTTTACCCACAACTCTTGACTATAATTCGGTTCCGGTAACTGTTTTTCCAGATGAATGCCGATTTATAATCGTTTTACCGCACCAATGCTTTCGGCCATGCGTTTGTGGTATCCACGTACAAGAACCGTATGCTAAAATAAAGAAGGACGAGACAGGAATCAATCGATTTGGCTAAAATAGCGATTCCAGTTATTTTATTATCGATGTCCTCTTTAAAATAAGATGTATGGGAAATTAACAAATCCCGGTTCCCATTTTCTATGGCTAAAGCAGAGGGGTGAATCTCTGGATTGAGTTCATCCCATTCGATTCGGAATACGGATTGTCTATCTCAAAAAATTCGGGAATTGATACGTTGGGGATCAGTAATCGTAAGTTTCACAAATCGTGTGATATGATTTGGATATGCAACGAACATGTCAATTAATATTCTAATCGAGATGTGACACCAGAGGCCACACCAGAGGCCAATCGAGATGTGACACCAGATGCCCCCTCACCGGTTTTCCCCGGCGCCGTCTTTAAACCCTATCCCGGCCACTTTCTACCCAGCGGGCGTGGCAGAGACGGACACTTTCAGCAATCCGCTCCCGGGGCACCAGCAAAGAGATCCTGAACGATGTAGTGGTGACGCCAGAAACACGGATATGGTTTTGCTTTAAAAGATCAAGGGTTTCCAAAAGGGTCTCGTTGTTGCGGTTCAACCCCTCGCCAATAAGGGAAACGGCGGCAAGATCGGTATCAAAAAAGAGGATCTTTCCATCAATTTTTTTCTGCAACCCGGCCTTGATCCGATCCCAGTCGTAGACATGACCCGCAGAAACAACAAAAGACGCTTTGGAAAGGTCCCTGTCATCGGCACTGCCCGTGACATTGACCTCCTTGACCGCCACCTGTTCGGATTCAAGATAGGCCAGGGCCTGGCTGAAACACGGCAAGACATCCGGTCCATCCATCCGGATGCGTTCGATGCGCGCTTCGCTGACCACGGCCTGCACACCGCTCAGGGCACCGGAAGAAAGCTTTCGGACGATGGTCTCGCGCCCCGGTTCAAAACTGCTGCGGGCATATATGGCAATATTTTTCTCTTTGGCAAACTGAACGGCCTGGGCGTTGAGCACCTTGGCGCCGGCCGTGCTCATCTCCTGCATCTCCGGATAGGAAACCTCAGGCAGGTGCCGGGCCGCTGCCACCACGGCAGGATCCGCCGAATAGACCCCATCAACATCCGAATAGATTTCGCACCGCTCGGCATCCAGAGCCGCGGCCAGAGCCACGGCCGTGGTATCAGAACCTCCTCGCCCCAGGGTGGTGATGTCGCGTTTATAACTGACCCCCTGGAATCCGCCGATGATCACCACCTTGCCCCTGGCCATCTCATCTTCCACCCGGAACGGACGCACTTCGATCACCTGGGCGTCGTTGTGCCGGTCATTGGTGATAATGCCGGCCTGGGACCCGGTCAAAGAAACGGCGTCAATACCCATTTCTGAAAGAGCCATACACAAAAGGGACATGGTGATCCGCTCCCCCGTGGAAAGGAGCATATCCATCTCCCGGCGCGGTGGTTTTGGGGACAGCTCACGGGCCATGGTCAGCAGGTTGTCGGTGGATTTACCCATGGCCGACACCACAACGGCCACATCCACCTGTCTGCCCTTCACTTCAGCTATAAGACGGGCTATTTTTCGCAGTCTTTCCACATCCGCCACACTGCTGCCGCCATATTTTTGTACAATACAAGTCATGCCACACCTGCTTTCCTTTCCAGATTCAAATTTGAGTTTATTTTCGACCGCTTTGGGATGAAATAAAAGGAATCATCCTGCAACGGCCCTGTGATCTTTTACTGTTGCCCGCCAAAGCTGTCAAGAAATTGAAAAAAATACCGCCGTCCCTGCCGACAAGGGCAAACCGGCCATTGTAAAAATCGTTTTTAGTCTGTATAAATGACGACAAAATGAATACAGCCACTTGAAACAATCCCGATGGAAAAATGATTTTTCAAAATTTTCATCGCAGAAAGAGAGTCCCATGAAAATCAGTTCACGCTTTGCCGGAACACCATTAAAAGAATACCAGACAATGGTGACACCCCGGGCAGCCATGAATTATGCCGCCGCCGTAAATGACACCAACCCCTGTTATTTTGATGACTACAGCCATACCGGTGTCCTGGTCAACCCCATGATTGCCGTTGCCGTTACCTGGGAAATCACCGGAAAAATCTGGGAGTTTATTGAAGATACCGATTTTCCCATGGAGGTCCTGCTCACCCAGGTCCACTATTCCGAAGACCTTTTATTTCATCGGATGGTGATTCCCGGCGAGCCCCTGACTATAAAGGGTGAAATAGCCGCCATTTTACCCCATAAAGCCGGTACCCGTGTGGTCATTAAATATGATGCCATGGATACAAAAGGCCTGCCTGTATTTACGGAATATTTAGGGGCGTTGATGCGGGACGTCACATGTCCCGATGGCGGTTCAGGTGAAAAAAGTCTGCCACCGGTCCCTCCTCGGCAGGATCTTCCCAAAACTTACTGGAAAGCATCTGTGGATATCGACCCCATGCGCCCGTTTATTTATGACGGCTGCACAAACATCGTTTTTCCCATCCACACGTCTAAAAAATTTGCAAAAGAGGTGGGACTCCCGGGCATCATCCTTCAGGGGACCGCAACCCTTGCCTTTGCTGTGCGGGAAATTATAGACAGAGAGGCAGATGGCAACCCTGCCCGGTTGAAGCGCCTCTGTTGCCGCTTTACCGGCATGGTTATACCGGGCACCCGGATATGGGTGCAGGTTACCGGGATAAAAGAATCAGACAATGAAAAAAATCTTTTTTTCGAGGTCGTCAACCCTGACTACCGCAACGTTATTTCAGACGGGTATGCCCTGATCCAGACAGGCCGGCAGTAAATTGAAATTCTTAAAAGAACAAGGGGGGATCCATGAACTCAGATGCCAGATTACCGCTTCTAAATTCCTATATCGAAATGTGGGCCGGCAAACGGCCCACAAAAGCGGCCATGATCCAGCATGAAGACGGTAAAACAGTTTCGTATAAAAAATTCGCCACCCTCATTGATTTTTTCGCCCTGAAACTTCTGGACATGGGCATTCAAAAAGGCGACATCGTGGCCACCCAGCTGGTGCTGATACCTGAGCACATGGTGCTGATGTACGCCTGTTTTAAAATCGGTGCCATCATTGCCCCCCTGGACCTCAGGCTCCAGGATCACGAGGTTGTCCGCGATATCGGCAAGATCGAACCCAAGGCCTTTTTCTTTCTTGGCAACACACCGGTCAGAGATTTTCGCACTGTGGGAAGCGCTGTTAAGAAAGCGTGCCCCTATGTCAAACACTTGGTTCAGTTCACACCGGATCCCCAGCCGGGCGATATTATAAAAGGTGCCGTTGCCATCACAGACCTGATGCGTAAAGGCAGCCTTCTACTTCTCAAGATAAAAGATATCTTCACTGGCAGGCTTAAACAGGCTTATAGCCGGATCGAGACAAAGACCCCGGCCCTGATTATCTTCACCACAGGAACCACCGGCAGCCCGAAACCGGCACTGTTGTGCCATGAAAATATCATTGTGCAGAACCAGATCCTTTCACGCGGCATGGGGCTAACCGCCGATGACCGGGGAGTTGTGCTGGTAAATCTGCCCCCCAGTCATGTGGGCTGCGTCACGGAAACCTTTATGACCACCCTTTTTCTGGGCGGTACAACTGTTCTTTTAAGAATTTTCGATGTAAAGCTGACCCTGGAGGCCATCGAAAAACACAAAATCGAGGCCCTGGGACAGATCCCCACCCAGTTTCGGATGCTCTGGAACCACCCCGATCATGACCGCTACGATCTTTCCAGTTTAAAATTTGTGGCCTACGGGGGATCGGCGGTTGATGTCGGATTTTTAAAACGCCTCTCCAAGATGGCCCCCCGTTTCGGAACCGGCCTGGGAATGACCGAAAGTGCGGGATTTGTCACCTTCACTCCGAACGACATCTCCATCGAGGAGATGGCCGGGCAGGTGGGCCGGGCTTACCCGGAACTGGCCGAGGTGTCGATTCGAAAGCCCATGGAGGGCAGCGGAAAGGCCGGGGAGGCCCTTGAGGACGGCCAGATCGGTGAAATCTGCTATCACCCGCCTATTGTCTTTTCAGGCTACTACAACCAGCCCGAAGCCACGGCGGCAACCATCTCGAAAGAGGGCATCCTCTATACCGGCGATATCGGCTACTTCAAACAGATCGGGTCCTACCGGGCGCTCTTTCTCTCCGGAAGACAAAAATTCGTCATCAAACAAAAAGGATACAATATTTTCCCCGGAGAGGTAGAAGATCATATTGCCGTTCTTGAGGGCGTTGAAACCGCAGAGGTGATCGGAAAAAAGCATGCTCTTTATGATGAGGCCGTGTTTGCCTTTGTCCTCCCTGAGAAAGGGGCTCAAATAGAGCCTGAACATGTTATGGCACACTGCCGCTCAATTGCTTCCTACAAGCGGCCCCTGCATGTTGAAATCTGGCCAACAGACAAGGAATTTCCCATTACCCGAAGCACCAAGGTCGACAAAATGGCCCTTGGGAAAATTGCCGATGGAATTATTGAACGGCTGCAATCGGAAGGCGGGTGGGACAACCGCTGACCCCAGGCAAAAAGTTAGATGACCCTTTGCCCCCGGGCACCATGGCCTGGGGAAGCGCTATTGCGCTGAAAAATAAATATCGCCATAATAGGCCGTCACCAGCCCCCCGCTGTTGTCTGTGTCGGTCATCAGGGCTATGGCATCGATATAGCGAACCGATTTGCCAAACACTTGTTTAAAATCCTGGTAGATGTTCCTTTTTTCCGTATACCAGGTGGCCACGGCGTCTCTACGCGATCGAAGTGCCAGCATCATGGCATTTTTACCGGCAAATGCATTGGGCCAGACGTGTCCTGCAGGCGAGGTATCTGCCCAGACGTAATTGAGGGTCCGGGTATTCCAGAATTTCAACCCGCCGGATACCACGACATAGATTCTGGCCCCATAATCATCCCCTGTTTTTTTTTGTTCATCTAGCCCGGTCAGACGGTTTTCAATACGCCAGCGCCAGTTTAAAAACGGATATTTTTCCAGATCGATCCGAACTTTTTTGAATAACCCCGAGGCACTGGCGTGGCTATGGGCCCGAAGGACCTGCATGCCGCTCACCTCAGTTAAATGATACAGGGACTCGTCTTTAAATTTTTTGACCTGCCATCCCTTCAACCGGCCCGCTGAAAAATCACCGATGGTAATCACTTCAGGCCCCATGGCCCATGCCGAAACACAAAAAAAAAGAAGGGTCAATATGATCATCGATGCTTTGAATTTCATTCTACCCGCCCTCTTGTGATATGCCGGTAATTGTCCAATACCAAAATTGATACGCCCATGCAAATCAATCAATATATCAATACCCGTCCCGGATGCTCCTACCTGTTTTTCAGTCCCTTTCTCCACCGTTCCCCAACTATTAACTTTCCAATAGCCTCTCTATTTTTGGAAATGGCGATGTGCCCTTTTTTTATAATTTTCCTCTCCTTGCCTTTAAATATAAAAAACAACCTGCCGGCTGACGCTATCCAAGTACGGAAAAGGTACTGCCTTCGATGACATCCCGATTGCGTGAGAAAATGCCGGTGTCCAGCCTGAATTCGATATTGGAAAGTTTCACCTCCACCGGATTATGGTCATGATCGTGGCCATTTTCACAGGCATCGATGATTTCCGCCAGCAGAAGGCCGATGGCCGGCCCGTTTTTGTACTGGTTGCCGCTTGTACCGATGGCCAGATAAAACCCGTCCAGATTGGAGCGGTCATAAATGGGAATCCAGTCATCGGTCACATCATATAAATCGGCTATTCCCCTGGGAGTGTTCGGAATCCGAAGACCGGGTATCCGCTTGGCCAGGCGGTATGTCTGAGCCTGGTACTGCGAATGGGTTACCTCATGGTTGAAATGATCCGGGTCATCGATCCACTCTCTTTCATCGCATAATGGATCCTCGCTCCCCACCAGGATCTGGTTGCCGGTCTCGGGCCGATGGTACCCGCCAAGGTCGGCATCCCCCACCACCATGCCGTCCTTTTCATAACTGAACCCATCGGGCGAAGGTACAAAGTGCACTTCGTGCCTCAACGGCCGGGTTCTGATCTTCATCTGTTTCTCCACACCGGCCATGCGGTTGACGATAGCGGAGTGGGGTCCGGCCGCATTGACCACAACAGCGGCATCGATGGTTTTTCCACTTTTCAGGGTCACCCCGATGACGCGATGGTCGTTCTTTCTTATCTCGACGACCTCCTCATTGAACAGGAAGGCTGCACCCTTTGCTTCCGCGGCTCGCTGGACATTGTGGACCGAAAGGACCGGGTCGTTAATATACCCGTCGTTGGGATAATAAACGACCATATCACTAATTTTCTCCTCTGACGGCTTATCGAACAACGGGTCTTCCGGCCTTTTGGGAGGATAGAACGAATCATCCACAAAGTGCGGCATTCTTTCGAGCAGTTTTGCAGGGTTCCAGATTTCGAAAGGTATGCCCAGTGCATCGTGCAGATTGATGTGGTTGCTTGGGTCGTGCCCCTTGTGATAGAAGTTGACCAGCCCGGTCCGGTAGAACTTGGCCAGCCCTTTTTCATCTGTCGAATCAAGGTAGTTTCCCCAATTCTTCCATGAAAAATAACTGTCATAGGCAATTGCGGTCCCTTCCAATGTGGAGTAATGGGTCCTTATAATGGCGCATGTGTTGCTGGTAGAACCCTGTCCCGCCGCTGCGAGCCTGTCCACATTGAGGGTCCTGTATCCTTTTTTGGAAAGCTCATAGGCGATGGCCGCCCCTGAAATACCTGCTCCGATGATGAGGCCGTCATATGCTTGCGTCATATTCAATTTTCTCCTGACTTCCCTTTTTTTTCATTATTGCCTTTTGTGATATCTTTTCCCGTGTTCTGCAGCCTGAACATTGCCTGCCATCCAATCGAGCAACAATATATTAATGAGCTGCAACTATATCAAGAGAAATTATTGAAGACCATCGTTTCCGAATAGCAAAATAATATGACAAACGATGATTAAAGAGTTAGCCCCGGTATGACCCCAGGCTTAAGTTTATGGATTTGATTTTAATGCTTTGTACTGTTCCCGTCTGAAAGAGTTTTTTTAATAATGGATTCGCATCCAAATCACAACCTTTTCTTTTGTCTCTGCCCTCTACCCTCTGCCCCCCGTCTCCACCCTTCAAACTTCTGTTTTTTCCCTCGAAATCCGGTAGACCATCTCCAGTTCCCGGCAGGCCCGGTCAAATCCGAATCTGAAAAGATAATTGGTCACTGTCCTGCACGCCAGGCCAAAGGCTATTTCGCCGGCCATTCCAGCCGGGGATCGGCGCTTGATCCATCGCAGCATTTTGGTGGGCCAGCGGCCCCAGCGCCATGCAGTCCAGGCCCCTTTGGCCAAATGACCGGTTAGGCGCATGATGTCACCCTCAGTTGCGGCCTTGATTTGAAAGAGTCGTTTAAGAGAAACCTTGTACAAAGGCTTAACTACCGCAATCCGGCGACATTCAGCCATGGCTTTCAGCCATGCACGGCCTCGATCCAGGAGTACATAAAACGTTGCTTCTTCCAAGGGCGCTGTGGCGTCTGGAAAATTAGAGGAGGCAATCAACCCGGCAGCTTTTTTTACGGCTGTCTGCCATTCGTCCCGGTCCGGCGGGTTCCAGAGTCTGGCGGGCAGCCCCACCAGGTTGCTGCGGATGGCCGCCAGTTCCGGATCGGCAAGGGCGTTTTCTTCTTTGATCAGGGCTTCATAGGCTTCCAGCACGGTTTCCCCGGCATGCTCATCCTGGTTCTTGACCGGTGTTGCTATGTCATTTTGGGTGTCAAAGGCGTCAATCACCGTTTGCCCGGTAAAAAGATACAGATCCAGCAGCAGGCACCGGCCAACCATGATCAGGGTCAATCGCCGGGACAGGTAGGCCAGCCAGGCCAGGGGATCGGGCAGTACAATCCGCAAAAGATGGAGGGCGCGGTTTATCATGCGGCGTCTGGCCATGGCCCAGGCAAACACGGGATTGGAATTGAGATTTTGATACCAGGTGAACATCTGATGCACCTGGCGGATTCTCAGGTGGCCCAGGCGCCTGAATGCCGGCCGCTGCAAAAGGCGTGCGATATGATCGGTCAGGCACTGGGCTGCAGACAAGAGCCTGCCGATGCTCAGACAGAGCTCGGGCCGTGGTTCATCCGGAAAAAAAGCGGTGGCCACGTTGCGCACGTAATCGGGCAGTTCCCTTATCTGATTCAGGTCCGGAGAACTGTTGCGCCATATGGCTTCACAGGTCTCAATGACCCGGGCAAGGGCCGCTTCACGGGGACCTTCTGCCGCGGCTTTTGCGCGATGGAGCATAGCAAGCTCCCGGCGCAAAGACCGTTTCCAGTTCAGTATTCCCCGCACCCGCCAGAGCATGATCCCCAGGCCCGCGGTGAGGCACAGCCCGGCCAGGGCATACAGCAGACGCATATTTTCCAGCACGGTCGACAGCATAAATTTACACCAGTGATGATTTCGTAAAATTCCTCATATAGTCGAGGAGTGTGTCTTATATTTATGGCGAGGTATGAATTGGTCTTTTTTACCATCCTTA
>Ga0075121_1000523_pt1 | contig 26664 bp, 23 predicted proteins | sample AntAceMetag02UKG_FD_69793 | JGI IMG/M metagenome (GOLD analysis project Ga0075121, IMG submission 69793) | Saline lake microbial communities from Ace Lake, Antarctica - Antarctic Ace Lake Metagenome 02UKG | ecosystem: Environmental > Aquatic > Non-marine Saline and Alkaline > Saline | place... | reverse complement strand
TTGGTTTCTGATTACCAACCAACTTATTGTAACTGGAACCAAAATGAGTATAGCCTTTTTACTTTTTACTCAAGGCTTACTGCAATATAGCAAGCTTCATGGTGATCCATACAGATGTTTTTAAAGTTAATGACATTGATATGAAAATAGTTAGGTTACTCATAGCTTTCATACCTTGTTGTACCAGTTATAGGGCATGGCTGTTATTGGAAAAACTGTGAACCGGTAACCGTGAACGAGATACCTTAATTTAATGTCGAATGCCACTCCATCATAAATTTATTGTGCGTAAAGCCAATACTGCCTTCCTGTAACTGCAGCTTTTTCAGGAGAATTAAACCACCATGATTGAAAAAAAACCATTGGAAATTATTATCATCGGCCTGGGCGCCGGCGGGTTGTATGCGTCCAAAAGTGCGTTGACCTACAACCGCAACTGCCATGTAACCATCATCGAAAAAAATGACTTCGACCAGTTTTCCCCCTGCGGTCTGCCCTTTGTCATCGAAGGGGTGGTAAAAGATTTTGACACGCTCAAGCATCATGTGCCTGAGATTAAAAACAAACTGACCAAATTGCTCAAACACGAAGTAACGGCTGTAGATACAGGTAAAAAAACGGTAACGGCCGTGGACCTGGACAGCAGCGAAAAAAAAGTCTTCGGTTACGACTCCCTTATCCTGGCCATGGGCGCCACACCGGTCAATCTGCCGATTCCAGGCGCCAGGGAATTTGTGGGCAAGGGGGTTCATTTTGTTTCAACCATCGACAACAGCAAGGCTTTGCTGGAGGCTGCCGGGACATCACGTAAAAAAAGCGCCGTGGTTGTCGGAGGCGGCGCCATCGGCCTGGAAGTTGCGGTGGGGTTGAAGAAACTGGGCCTTGAAGTAGCGGTTACCAAAAGAACTGCGCCCCCCTTCCCGCGCAACCTTGATCCGGCCATGGGAAGCAAGATTGTCGAAAAGCTCGAATCAATGGACATCCGTGTCCTCTTCGGCAAGGGCATCGACTCGGTCAACGGCCTGGATTGCGTGGAATCCGTCACCATTGCCGGTGAAGAAATCGAATGTGATATCGTTGTCATGGCCGTTGGCATGCGCGCCAATACCCAGTTGGCGGAAGCAATGGGCGTCAGGATCGTCAACCGGGCCGTGGCGGTTAACAATCGAATGGAAACCAGCGTCAAAGATGTGTATGCCATCGGCGATATGGTCAGTACCTATTCGCGCATCGACAATACCCCGGCTGCCATGCAGCTTGCCACATCGGCTTTTCGCATGGGCATATCCGCAGGCATCAACGCAGCCGGCGGAAACACGCCCTATCCAGGCGTCATGAATACCTTCCTGACGTCGGTGGGCAACCTGGAGATATCCGGAACCGGCTATATCCTTGAAGTTGCCCAAGGACTAGGCTACAAGGCCAAGGCAGTCGGGACCAAACGAGAGAACAAACCCCATTACATGCCCGGATGCAAGGAAATCAGCCTGCGGGTGATTGTAGAAGAAGGTACCGGGAAAATTCTGGGAGCACAGGCCATCGGCGAAGAGGGCGCGGGAGCCAGGATCAATGTCTTTGCCCTGGCCATCCACGGCAACATGACCCTTTATGACCTGATGGACACAGAGCTTTCATACTACCCGGCGGTTTCACAGATGTATGACCCCATTGCCCAGGTCGTGGATATTGCCATGAAGCGTCTCAAGCTTGGGCCGAGAAAGTGTGATGCTGTTTTTTTCCCGGAAAACAGATAATATTATTTTATCGACCGGTTTGAAAAAGTTGAAATGTAGACGCCATGAAACAGGAAAAATACGATTGCCCCAGCCCGGAATCAAACATATGGTACGCCATCCAGCTACCGGCCACAGAGTATCAAACCGCCCTGGAACTGCAGCGCAGCCTCGTGGATGCCCGCACTGCACAAAAAACGAATGCGAATATTCTATTGCTGCTGGAACATCCGCGCGTATTCACCCTGGGCCGTCACGGCGGCCGTGAAAACCTGATGGTTTCCGAAACATTTTTAAAAAAATCGGGGATATCCATAATCCAGGTGGAAAGAGGCGGTGATATCACGTATCACGGCCCCGGACAGCTAATTGGATATCCGATCATCAATCTGAAAACAGCCCATATGGATGTTCACACCTATGTCAGCCGTCTTGAAGATATCATGATCCTCACCGCAAGGGATTGCGGCGTTGACGCCGGCCGCAATTCAAAAAACAGGGGGGTCTGGGTGGGCAACAACAAGATGGGCAGTATCGGGATATCCATCCGCCACGGCATCACCTTTCACGGGTTTGCCCTGAATGTCAATTTGGCGCTGGAACCCTTTTCCTGGATTAATCCCTGCGGGATGACGGACATCGGGATGACTTCCATCGAAAAAGAGATAGGGCATAGTGTTGTAATGGAAAAGGCACGGCAGTCCATCAGGCGCCATATGGAAGATGTGTTTGCCATTAACATAAAAGATTTCAAACCGGAGATCCCGGGCATAGACGTCGTGGATTGTATTTTAAAAAAATTCTGTCCCCAACCAGATTGAATGGTGAATAGTGAGAATTGAATATCCAGAACCCAAAACCCATAAATCCAATTACTATGAATAAACAAACAGATACATCCATGCGCAAGCCCAAATGGCTTAAACGCAATCTACCCACCGGCCCAACCTATGAAAGGGTCAGGACACTGCTGCGTAAGGGCAATCTTCACACCGTCTGCCAGGAAGCCAAATGCCCCAATCTGTGGGAATGTTTTTCCAAAAAGACGGCCACATTCCTGATCATGGGATCCCGCTGTACACGCAACTGCCGGTTCTGCAATATAGAGCAGGGACCGCTGGAAGCGCTCGACCCGTATGAACCCCGGCGACTGGCCCGGGCTGTGAAAAACATGGGACTGCAGTATGTGGTTATTACGTCGGTTACCCGGGACGATCTTTCAGATGGCGGTGCCGGGCATTTTGCCACAACCATTGAGGCGGTCCGCGAGCAAGTGCCCGATGCCCTGATAGAGATCCTCATACCGGATTTTCAGGGTGATGAAGATGCTCTCCACAGGGTTCTGGACGCCGGGCCGGATGTGCTGAACCACAATATCGAAACGGTGCCCCGGCTTTATTCGATAGCCCGCCCGCAGGCCATTTATGACCGGTCCCTTGAGCTGTTGAAACGAGCGGCAGCTTATAATCCATCGATTCCCGGCAAGTCCGGCCTGATGGTCGGTCTGGGAGAAACCGCCTCTGAGATTCAAACAACCCTGCAGGATCTGCTGGATGCGAACTGCAGGATATTGACCATCGGTCAGTACCTGCAGCCCTCCAAAGCCCATCTGCCGGTGAAACGGTTTGTGCCTCCCGAAGAGTTCGACCGGTTGCGGGAAACCGCTCTTGAAATGGGTTTTTCAGAAGTCGCCAGCGGTCCTTTTGTAAGAAGTTCTTATCAGGCCAAGGATCTGTACGATGCGATTAAAGAGTGATGGCGTCGTAAAAAGTCTCCACCTACTGCGTTATTAGTGATCGCATAAGAAATTTGGCATACGATATGATGCCTTCGTCCCCGGACAACCGCTATTTGTAACCGCTCACGGTTTACAGTTATCGGATCACGGTTGAAAAACCAAAGAATTGAAATCAATATCCAAAATGCTTCAAACTTTGAGCAACGCCGGTCGCTGCATAATTTATTGACAAACTGTGAACTGTGAGCCGGCAACCGTAAACGATTATAGCCATGCCTTATTTTACGACCAGCGACAACTGCAGAATTTATTATGAAACCAAAGGTTTCGGCTCTCAAAAACCGGTAGTTGTCTTTTTAAACGGCACGGCCCAGACAACGTTGAACTGGTGGCCTCTGGCCAATGCTCTTAAGGACCGGTTCCAGGTATTGATGTATGATGCCAGGGCCCAGGGCCGCAGTGATCTCGGGGAACCGGCACTATCCCTTGAATGCCATGCCGTTGATCTGTCAAATCTCTTAAACCATCTGGATGTGGCTGCAGCCTGCCTTGTAGGTGTCAGCCACGGCGCTCATCTGGCCCTGGCCCTGGCAAGTAGTTTCCCCCAGCGCGTTGACCGGATGATTCTCTGCGGTATTGGAGCGGATTTTACGCCCAGGGCACGCATCGTGATAAGAGCATGGCGCAGAATTCTGGCATCGGGAGGGATCGAGGCCCTGACATGGGCCATGCTCCCCTTGGTTTTCGGTCAGGCTTTTTTAAAAAATTATGAAAACAAACTGGGCATGATCGTTAAAACAATTGTCCGGCGCAATCGCAAAAAAGCGCTTGCAGCGCATTTTGAAGCATTGAAATTCTATCCGCCTCCGTCCCTGATTGCAAAAGGGTTGAAAATTCCGGCCTTGATCATTTCAGGAGAGGAAGATCCTTTTGCGCCCGGTGAAAAGGCAAAAAAGCTTGCCGGGCTGTGCAGCGGGGAACACATCCACATCAGGGGTGCCGGTCACTCCGTGCCCGTTGAAATGCCGGAACTGTTTACAGAAACAGTTATTCAATATTTCAAAACGCCTCATGATATATAACCCTGAATCCGTTGCAGGACGACCCTGCCGATAAAACTCCGAAATCAATATTTTGCCTCCTGAGCCCTTGAATGGTTGCAAAATCATCCTTGCCCACTATATGCTTGAATTTTTAAGAATCTAAAGGTATATCCTTTAAACTTAAAGAAAAACAGCCAAAGGATAATAACCTCTTAAAAAGTATTTGGAGCGTATTATGGACATCTATTATGTTGATGGAAAATTTGTAAATGAAGACGATGCGGTTATTTCAGTTAAAGACATATCGGTTCTGCGCGGATATGGTATCTTTGATTTCACGAGAACCTATGGCGGAAAACCCTTTCATCTGGAAGATCATATTAAAAGACTGGAAAATTCCGCCAATCTTGTCGGCATTCATGTGCCCTGTTCCAAAGTGGAAATCGCCGACATCGTCATGCAGACGCTGGCTAAAAACAACCATGCGGAAAGCAACATCCGGCTGGTGATAACCGGCGGCATCAGCCCTGATTCGATCACACCCATGGATACTTCCAAGCTGATGGTAATGGTGACCGAGCTTCATCCTGGCCCGCCGGAATGGTATACAGAAGGCGTTAAAATCATTACCAGTGATATCCAGCGGTATATGCCCGGGGCCAAGAGCACCACTTATCTCCAGGCGATTCTCGTGCTCAAAAAAGCCCGGGAACTGGGTGCCATGGAGTCCATCTACGTCGACCAGAACAACCGGCTGCTCGAAGGCACCGTGACTAATTTTTTTATGTTTGCCGGGGATAAACTGGTTACGGCCAGGGGCGGTATCCTGCCGGGCATCACCCGCCAGGTACTGCTTGACGTTTTAAAGGATGAGTTTGAAATTCAAATCCGGGATATCGATAAAAGTGAAATTGCATTGGCCACCGAAGCCTTTATCTCCGGTTCCACCCGGGAAGTTGTGCCGGTTGTCAAAATCAATGATACCCCTGTGGGTAATGGGGAAATAGGTCCTAATGTCCGCCGCGCTATGGAGATTTTTTCGAAATATACTACGGCATATGGCAGGTAATCCAATGACATCCCCGTTAATCCGAGCTGAAATTGATCTTTCGGCAATCAACCACAATATACAAGAGATCCGGCGAATTGTCGGACCTGATGTGCGTATCATGGCTGCTGTCAAGGCCAATGCCTATGGCCACGGCGCTCTTCGCGTATCACAGCAAGTCATAGACAGCGGCGCCAACATGCTCGGTGTTGCAAGGATCAACGAAGGCATTGACCTTCGTAAGGGCGGCATTACCGCACCGATTTTCATTCTGGGAAACACCCCGCCCGAATTTGCCCATGAACTGATGGCCTACAACCTGACATGTGCAGTTTCTTCCTGTGAGACTGCTGAAGGCTATTCTGCTGCCGCCCGTCTGCAAAAAGGAAAAATCAGGGTTCACCTCAAGATTGACACCGGAATGGGCCGGAACGGCTTTCTCTCCGACGGTTTCAGAACTTTCGGCAAGGGCGATGATGCCGGCACCCTGGGGGAAATTGAGGCTGTCTGCCGCCTCACCGGCCTCGATGTGGAGGGGATTTTTTCCCATTTTGCCATTTCCGATGCCGCCGATAAGACCTCGGCCAACCGGCAGTTTGACGTTTTCAGTGATTTGCTCGGTCAGATCGAAAACGCCGGCATTGACATTCCCATCCGGCATATGGCCAACAGTGCCGCCACCATTGATATGCCCGAGACCCATCTTGATATGGTTCGCCCCGGCATTGCGGTTTATGGGCTGGCGCCTTCCAACGAGGTTCAACTGAACCGCATCGACCTTAAACCGGCCATGGCCATAAAGGCAAAGATTACGCATCTAAAAAACGTCGGTGCGGGATTCAATGTCAGTTACGGCAGTACCCATACAACCCCGGCACCCACCCGGATTGCCGTGGTGCCCGTAGGCTATGCCGACGGTTACAACCAGCGGCTTTCTTCAAGGGGCCGGATGCTGGTCCGTGGCGTGAGTGCGCCCATACTCGGAAGGATCTGCATGGACCTGACCATGATCGATGTGGGGCATATTCCCGATGTGTCTCTGGGCGATGAGGTGGTGGTCCTCGGGTGCCAGGGCACTGAAACGCTGAGCGCCGATGAAATTGCCGCCAAGCTGAACACCATCAATTATGAAGTTGTCTCCGGAATCGCGGCCCGGGTGCCCAGGGTCTATCTGTCCTGACCCTCGGAATGGGCTGCTAATTTTTAAGAGCACATCATGTCTCCGTCCATCAACTCCTCTCTTATTTCCGAAAAGAATTTGTATAATTAACTGTATTTGAAAGAACTGTAAATAATTTCGATATCATGCCTCCCCTGGAGATGCCCAGCCGGGCACGCTATTTTTTGTAATTCCCGTGACAGTGGGTTTTTATTTTTGGGTTTATCATTTTGTGGTTTACAATCTATATTATATGTTCAATAGAATGCATTATGGCAGCGGATTTATACGATGGTTTTTATCCATCAAAATCCCCATAAATGTAGAACGTTGCCCCCATAGATAAATATTCAAAGGAGAAGCCATGGAACTTTTCAGTATAATAGAATTGATGTCATCTATCGAACTGTTCAAAGAACTGGACGTTCCTGAGAAAAAAATACTGGCTTCCTGTTTTGAAAAAATCGTCTATGCGGCCAATGAAATGATTTTTGTGGAAAACAATCCCAGGGAAAATCTTTATGTAATCATTGACGGTGAGGTGGAGTTGTTCAAGTGTACGCCGTTTGGAGAGGAAAAGCGACTGGCTTATTTCAATCGCTTAGACACCCTGGGGGAAGGCGCCCTTCTTGATGACTCTCCCCATAACACATCGGCCCGTTCGGTAATCAACACGCAGGTGCTGCTGATTCCAAAAGACCGGTTTCATCAGCTGATGGACGAACATGGCGCCTTAACGGCAAAGATTATTGCCCGGATCGCCAAACTCATCTCCCGGCGGATGCAACTGGCGACCTCCAGGGTATTGAATGCCGGTGCCCAGTATCATTCGGGACGGATGCGTTCAGAGCATGATCTTCTGGGCGATCGGGATGTTCCTGCCGAGGTTTATTACGGCATACAGACATTGCGCGCACTCGAAAATTTCAATATCAGCGGTGTCTCACTTTCTTTTTATCCTTTGATGATCGGAGCGCTGGCCATGGTCAAAATGGCGGCAGCCCGGGCAAACTACGATCTTGGCATGCTTTCGAAACCGGTTCGTGATGCCATTGTCCAGGCGTGCAGCGAAATCATGAACGGTAAACTGCACAATCAGTTCGTTGTCGATATGATCCAGGGCGGTGCCGGTACGTCCACCAATATGAATGCCAACGAAGTTATCGCCAACCGTGCGCTGGAAATTATGGGGCATGAAAAAGGCGCCTATAAATATTGCCACCCCAACAACCACGTAAATCTTTCCCAGTCCACCAACGATGCCTACCCTACGGCCGTCAAGATCGCCCTGGTAAACAGTAATCGCAGGCTTGTGACTGTTCTTCGATCAATAGTTGACTCCTTTAAATGTAAAGCCGAGGAATTTAAGGATGTTATTAAAATGGGCCGCACGCAGCTCCAGGATGCCGTACCCATGACCATGGGACAGGCGTTTGAAGCGTATGCGGTGACCATGGCTGAAGAGATCGAACGGCTTGAACAGAACGCAGCACTTTTTCTGGAAGTCAATATGGGGGCCACGGCCATCGGTACGGGGATCAATGCCGATCCGGATTACGGCTCCGCTGTCATCAACCATCTGCGGGAGATCACCGGCTTTGATGTGGTGCTGGCATCGAATTTGGTGGAAGCCACCCAGGATACCGGTGCCTTTGTCATCTATTCCTCTGCCGTTAAACGCCTGGCGGTCAAGTTGTCTAAAATATGCAATGACCTGCGGTTGCTCTCCTCGGGACCCCGGACCGGCATCAATGAAATCAATTTGCCCCCTATGCAGCCGGGCTCTTCCATCATGCCCGGAAAGGTGAACCCGGTGATTCCCGAGGTCGTAAACCAGATCGCGTTCAAGGTTATCGGCAATGACCTGACGGTGACCCTGGCCTCTGAAGCCGGTCAGTTGGAGCTTAACGTGATGGAGCCGGTGATCGTCCAGAGTCTGTTTGAATCCATAGAAATGCTTAAAAATGGGATGACCATATTAAAATATCGATGTATCGACGGGATTACCGCCAATGAACAACACTGCAGGGATCTTGTGGAACGTAGTATCGGATTGGTCACGGCCCTTAATCCCGTGCTGGGCTATGAGGTTTCCACAAAGATTGCCCAGGAGGCCTTGATTTCAAACAAGAGTGTATACGATTTGATAATTGAGCATAAGTTGCTTTCCAAAAAAGAACTGGATCAGCTCCTGTTGCCTCAAAATATGATTAAGCCGAGAAAATTGAAAGCGTAAGGACCACGATTGTTGAGCCCTCAAGTGCCGGTGTGAAATTCTTTTTTGGTTGTAAGAGGGCATTTATTGAAAATTGAATGTATCCAATTGATTTTAATCCACTTTCCAAGCCCTCACTATTCAATATTCAATCTGGTTCCGGCCTGTCCGGGTCAGGTGCTATCTTTTCAGCACCGGCACCGGAGATATCAGGGGCCGGTGGTTTTCCCGCTGCTGCGGGGTAAAGATTCTGGATGTCCTGGATTCAAGGGCAAGGGCCGCTGCATTTTTTTCGTAAAAAGAAGCGGGTTCATATTGCCAGCCGCCGGCCAGTCGGCGCTGCTCTTTTACCAAATTTCGGTAGATATACATACCGATGACCGGTCCTGCCATTCGGGTCCGGAGGCCGAATTCTAAGCAGAGGTCCTTGAACAACCGGTTCATTTTTTGGAACATGGGCGTTTCATGGCGGTAGTATCGTCTCATGGCCCAGACGGCTCCGGCATAAGTGGTTTTCAGGGGCTTTACTTCCCGGGCATAGCGCGCCCGAATACGTTGATCCGGACAATTTTTATATCGCTGCCATCCGCTCAATAACGTCCGGATCAACCGGGCCAGGCTCGGCCCGTTGACCTTAAAATCCTGTGTAAAAGCCTTTAACAGAAAGCTCTCTTCAAGGCCATCATGGATATGCTTGTGCCGGTAGTTGAAACGGTATTGTCCATGGGCATCCGCGGGCGGGAAATCGGCTTCGTCCAGAAGGGTGCCCTCTTTTTTATGTTTTTCATACAGAGGAGTGCCCGGGTTTGGCGTGTACAGCATGAATTGGTGAAAATCCGAGTTGTGACTGACGGCATGGGCGATAACCTGGTCGATATTTTCAGGCGTATGCTCTTCCATGCCGATGATCGAAGATCCCAGTACGCGTATGCCGTGGGACTGCATCTCCTGTATCAGTTGTCGGGTATCAATATCCTGAAGCTTGCGATACTGACTGCTCTTTCCCTCGATTCCCATCCAGACCCATCCGATGCCCATCTCCACGAGCTGCTCCATGGTATAGGAGCGCAGGACCCTGGCGGAGCTGAAAACATTCAGCAGCCAGCTTTTATTATGGGCCTGCATCAGTTCCAGTAGTCTGAGGGCGCGTTTGCGGTGAATCAGGAAATTTTCATCCAGCACAAAAAATGATTGTACTTTAAGTTCTTTTTCGAGCCGGCACATGATTTTAAAAAGCTCGTCCCCGGTTTCGTAAAAATTGACGAATTTACCCTTGCCCCCGAACAGGGCCGATGTAGAGCAGAAGTTACACCCCACCGGGCATCCCACCGAAGGAATCAGGATGGCTGCGGTATCTCCTGGTTTATCGGGCAGCGTGATCCCAAGTATCCGTGACCCAAAGGCCGAATATGCCATGGGATGTTTGACCGGCGCATTCACGTCCTGGCCGAGAAACTGCCGAAACCATTTTACGCCGTCTCCCTTGACTATATGATCGGCATCAATGGTCTCATTGAGCCCCCCCTTGTTGGAGATGTGCCCGCCCACCACGATGGTGGCACCGGGCTGATACCGCCGGATCAGTTCGCACATCTTTTTTACCTTTTCCACATTGGGAATAATGGCACTGATGCCGATGATATCATAGGAACCCTGCTTGATCTCCTGAATAAAGATGCCCATTGAGGGAAAATCAAGCAGGGTACACGGCGCATCGATATTGGACTGGAGCAGCAGCAGTCCAAAGGATCGGTGAAACATGCGAAGAGAAAAGGCACGTTGAACTCTTGTAACCTGATTCTGGTACAGCTCCATGGGATTAATGGCCCGACTGCCGTATTGGTTGTCCTGGGCAAACGGGCCGAATACACTGGACAGCAAAACTTTCGCCTGAATTCCTTTAGGATGGATGGTAGATGTTGTATTCATGGTATCTCCTTGGATGTAATTGGGGCAATGTATCGGCTTCCTTTGTCTGATTCAGGATGCCTGTACAGCCAATAAGTATAGAGATACGCTATCGGAATATTATTGTAAAATACAGGTTTAATTACCTGTTTTACAAAAGTATTACATTGCACTTTGACCTTGCCGTTCTCGGCTCATACCACATGGCCTGCAGCAATTCAGATTTTAGATTTGACGCTGGAAAGAGCCGGTCGGCGGAAGATGATATGTCCGACATCCATGGCCTTGGATATTATCCGTCTTTTGGCTGCGGGATCTTTTGGGCGTTGGCTTTCAGGCGGTTTAAGGCGATTACGCTGCCGAGAATCAAGAGTCCTCCGATCCAGAACCGCCAGGTAGCGGGATCTTCCAGGAATACAATACCCACTATGGCGGTAAAGATCACTTCACTGGACATGAACACCCCGCCTTCCCACCCCTTGCAGTAAAAAAAACCCTGATTCATCAACAACTGGGCCGTAAATGATGAAAATACAATACCGAAAATCATGGCCCACTCCACGGTCGTCGCCGGCAGGATCGGATGCATGACAAATTTCGGCAAGGTCACCAGCGCACCCATGGTGCAGAAATACAGGTAGATGACCACCGGGCCGTTTTTTTTCCGCAGTGTCTGAATCAGGGTTACGGTCAGCCCGGCAAACACACCGCCCACAAGCGCAATGACCTGTCCTGATATCCTGTCGGAAAAAGTAAAATCAAATAGTATGGCGACGCCGATCATGATAGCGGCAATGCAGGCTATTTCAAGTATGCCGATTTTTTCGCCGTAAATCAAAAAAGAAAAAATAGCGGCAAAAGCCGGAAAGGAGTAGAAAATAACCATGGCCGTTGATAGCGGCAAAAGACGTATCGCTATAATCAACGACACAAATGCAATCGATCCGGTAAACCCCCGCACGATAAGCAGCCGGACATTATTTCCCCTGTAGGGATTCTGATGGCGCCCGAAGATCGTGAGAATCAGTATCAAACCGCCGAGAAACCGGAAAAATCCAATATGCCAGACCGAATACGCCGGGTCCATCAGTTTGATTATTACGTTGAGCATGGTAAACAGCAATGCGGCCGACAGCATGAACAGGGGCCCTGCCACGGCCGGATCCAGTACTACGTGCTGCCGCATCTTTTTCTGATTTTTCATTTTTCCCCTTTTTGCCTGCTTCAGGATGTTGGAATTAAAAAATGGATAACGCGTTTTCTTTTTTACTTGAAAATGTTATAAACGGAAAGAAAAAAAGATAGATTGCAATTGAAATCCGTGGACGGTTACTGAAAACAGCCCGGGAATAGGCTCCATGATTTTCTAACTTTTGTCTTGAAGTTTGAGCAATCTCGGGCGATATTGATCGCGTTTTTAAAATCAATTTACTTTTGTTGGATTCCTAGTGTATACTCCCTCTGCAATGTTCGCGGCTCAACAGTCGGCATTGGAACTAAGTTTCACGGCTTCGTAAAAAATCAAATAATACAAATAGAACGATGTGATTTCAGTTTGACGATAAGGCAGCCAAAAATATTGACGAGTTAAAACCGGAAATTGCAAGAGTACGGTTTCTCTGTCCTTTGCCAAAGGCGACAATCGTAAAATAGCCGTCAAAGTTATTGATGACCGGGGCATTTAAAGCCTGCGGGTGATTTTATTATAGGAGGCAATAAATGGAACCTGAAAAAATTACCGCTGAAATTAATAAGTTGGGTCTGGCGCAAAAATTAATTTTGACTCAAGATATATGGGATTCAATTGCCAGGGAAAGCGGCACACTGCCCATGCCGGAATGGCAGAAAAATGAACTTGAAAAAAGATACGGCCAGTACAAACAGGGCAAATTAAAACTGTATGACTGGCAGAAAGTTCATAGCGAATTGCGGGCAAAGCATAAATGAAGCTCCGTTATACCGACAGAGCCGGAGAGGATCTTGAGCTTGCTTTTATATGGTATGAAGATCAACGATATGGCCTCGGCTTTGAATTTCTGGATTGTGTTGAAGCGGCAATCGAGACAATTTCCCGAATGCCGGAGCTGTATGCCAGACACCATGCTGATTTCAGACGCACCCTTGTGCGACGTTTTCCTTTCTCAATTTTTTATACCCTTGAAAAAGAGGAAATCGTTGTTCACGCTATTTTTGACAATAGATAAGACCCGGCCCGAGTGCCATAATTATTCATAATGAAACAAATAGATAAACTCATCGTCACTTCACTCTACAAAAAATCCCGCCATTACTGGTTCTATGACCGGGAACACAGCTGAGCAGTTACTAAAAAAGGATAAATAAATGACAAATATCGATCTGGGCGGGGTATTCCTGCCTATTCCCACCCCCTTTGAAGGGGGGCGGGTTGCCCATGACAAGCTGGCATCCAACGTGGAAAAGTGGTGCACAACCGGTATCAGCGGAATCGTCGTTTTAGGTTCCAATGGTGAATATGTTTATCTCTCGGAAAAGGAAAAACGTGAAACCGTTAAAACGGTCGCAGATGCCGTACCTGAAGCGTTAACCGTCATTGCCGGCACCGGATGTGAATCCACCGGGCAGACCATCGAACTGACCTGTGACTGTGCAGAAATAGGGGCTCATGGAGCCTTGGTGATATCTCCCCATTATTACCACGGAAAGATGAAATACGAAGCTCTTTTTCGTTATTACACGGATGTTGCCGATAATTCCCCGATTCCGGTTCTGCTTTACAATGTTTCCAAGTTTACGCATATCAACCTTGACGCCGATCTGGTGGCCGAACTTTCAAAGCATCCCAATATCGCGGGGATCAAAGACAGTTCAGGCAATGTGGCCCAGCTTGGAGAATATCTGAATTTAGTGACTCCTGATTTTCAGGTGATGGTCGGCACTGCCGGGGCATTGTTCGGGGCACTGGCTTTGGGATGTTCCGGCGGCGTCCTGGCATGCGCCAATGTTGCGCCGCAAGGATGCGTGAAAATTCTGGAATTATTAAAGGCCGGTGAATACCAGGCCGCCAGAGATCTGCAATTAAAACTGCTTCCTGTGAACAAGGCCGTGACGGCAACCTATGGTATTGCGGGGCTCAAAACCGCTTTGGACCTTCTGGGATATTTTGGTGGAGAACCCAGACGCCCGCTCCTTCCTGCCGGCGATAAAGATCGCCTGCAAATAAGGGACATACTTGAAAAAGCGGATTTGTTGTAATTCTTTTAGCTGATTAGGTCAAAGGCTGAAGACTGGAAAAAGTGAATATTGAATAGTGAGAAGTGAAAACTTATGGTTTCGCTTTGCTCCGCCTTTTCAGGTAAATATTGTATATTCGTTTTATCGCTTTAAGTCATCGATCCACTATGGCGAAGTCTGTTCATGATGTTATTGTTATATAATCGGCAGAATTCCTTAATTTCTCACTCTTCAATTTTCACTTCTCACTATCCACTTTCCACTATCCGGAATGGATTGTCAGATAACTTCGCGGGTTTTGGAAAATTCGATCTCCGGCCATTGTTTCATGCAATACTCAAGCTGCCATTCACTGGTGGTCAGAAAAGAGAGGCAGCCTTCCGCATCCAGGGCCATGTTGACCCGGTTTTCTTTTTCAAATTCAGCCATCTTTTTCGAGTCATCGCACCCGACCCACCGGGCTACGGCAAAATCCACCGGTTCATATGCGGCGTCCACGCCGTATTCCGCCTTGAGCCGTGCCATGGTGACTTCAAACTGAAGCACGCCCACGGCCCCTAAAATGCTATCGTTCCCCATAACCGGCCTGAAAACCTGTATGGCGCCTTCTTCGGCCAGTTGAATCAGTCCTTTCCGAAGATGCTTGGCTTTTAATGGATTTCGCAGGCGAACGCGCCTGAAATGCTCGGAAGCAAAATTGGGAATTCCGCTAAACTTCAAGGGTTCTTTATCCGTGAAGGTATCTCCTATTTTAATGGTTCCATGGTTATGGATGCCGATAATATCTCCGGGAAAAGCCTCTTCCACATTTTCCCGGTCCTGGGCCATGAAGATGGTTGCATTGGCAAAGGTGACATTCTTGCCGATCCGGTGATGCATAACCTTCATGCCTCTTTTAAATTTTCCCGAACAAATCCTGACAAACGCAATTCTGTCCCGATGGGCCGGATCCATATTGGCCTGTATTTTAAATGCAAAACCGGAAAACGGTTTTTCATAGGGCGAAACTTCACGGGATACGGCAACGCGGGGCCCCGGATGGGGAGCCAGCTCCACAAAGGCATTCAGCATCTCCCTGACACCGAAATTATTAATGGCGCTGCCGAAAAAAACAGGCGTCTGACTGCCTTTTAGAAACTGTTCCTGTTCAAACGGATCAGAGGCCCCTTCGATCAGTTCAATTTCTTCCCTCAGTTCATCTGCCTGTCCCTGCAGGAGTTCATCCAGGGCCGGATCGGCCAGGTCATTGATCACGATGGGCTGTTGTGCAAGGGTGTGCCGTCCGGGTTGGAAAAGATGCAGCCTGCGCTGAAAAATATTATATACACCCTTGAGTCTCTTTCCCATGCCGATGGGCCAGGAAAGGGGTGTGCATTCGATCTGCAGTTTATCCTCAATTTCATCTATGAGATCCAGCGGTGACTTTCCCTCACGATCCAGCTTGTTGATAAATGTAATAATAGGCGTGTTACGCATCCGGCAGACTTCCATCAGCTTTTCGGTCTGGGGCTCCACGCCCTTGGCACTGTCAATTACCATCAAAGCGCTGTCCACGGCCGTCAATACCCGGTAGGTATCTTCGGAAAAGTCCTGGTGACCCGGTGTATCCAGAAGGTTGATCTCAAAATCCCTGTAATTAAACTTCATCACGGAGGTCGTAACGGAAATGCCGCGTTCCTTTTCAATGGCCATCCAGTCGCTGGTGGCATGCCGGGCCGCTTTCCTGGCTTTAACGGCCCCGGCCTGCTGGATGGCACCGCCGAAAAGAAGGAGTTTTTCGGTCAAGGTGGTCTTGCCTGCATCCGGATGGCTGATAATTCCAAAGGTTCGTCTCTTGTCAATTTCTTTCTGGTTATAACTATTCATAAATTTTATTTTCAATAACCGGCATCTTTTATTTGTCGGTTGATATTTTTTTTGACCACGGAATACACGGAACACACAGAATATTTACAGGATCTATTTGTGTTTTTATCCGATTTTATAAATTTATTGCAATGTCGATAGCTTAGGTATGGACTCGCCAGAGTGCCGACCTTGAAAGGGATTTAATCCTCAAATTAATGACATTGAATTGCACTGTATAAGGTATGTCAGAATCGTGGATTGTAAAGTGGATGGTTGAATCAGGGCAGGTGGTGTGGAGTGGTAGAGATTTTATATTGAAAAATAAAATGCGGTTAAAAACTGTATTTGATATTAAAAAACAGCCGGTCATTGTCTTCAATATTTTTAAAGACTGCGAGGTCGCCGGAGGAGTACAGCACGACTCCGGTGCTGATTTGAATAAAATCGGTGATGTCATAATCGGCTGAAAAACGCTGATATGCACCATCCTCGCCAATACCGCCAAATGTGGAGACCAGAAGCGTAAGGGTGAGGGTGTCGTTTAAATAATTCCTGCTTGCTCTTGCCGTCCATTGGAATTCATTCTGCTGTGCGCTGTCAGGAGCAAGCTTTAAAGCCTCATCAAAGCCGTTCACGTGCCGGTTTACCGCCTCAATACTGAGTGTGGTATCTGTAAAACCGGAATATTCAAGTCCGGCCAGAATATCGGTCCGGGAATACTGTTTGCCGGGAGAGCTGAAAAATTTAAATCCTTCTATCCAGGCTGCCTCTGTTTTCAAGAGCCAGTTGCCCGTTGCAACATTAAAAGCAGTGCCCAGCATTTGAAGGCGTGCATGCCTTCTTTCGATCCCGGGGGGCAATCCGGACAATACAAGCTGCAGATGAGATGCATCATTATAATAGTCGGCCCAGTAAAATGAAATATCCCATTTACTGAAAATGCCGTTTATGGAAACCGCATATTCGGTATTGTCAAAATCGGAACCGGGTTTGTCTTCATGTGGCGGCGCTATGGAAACCGGATAAAAATCACTGCCGTATTCCGGGTTTTTGTTAAAGCGGATTTCATGAACGGCAATACCGGCCAGGCTCCAGTCGCCGATATAATAGTCCAGCCGGGTCATTGTCAGCGGCAACCGCAGGTCTTCAATGTCGGTAATGCCCGGCTCGCGCATGTCCAGCGGATTCAGGACATCCGTGACCCGAATGTTGTCTGATTTTCCCCACACCACCACCTGGCGGCCGAACTTTATGTCCAACCTGTTTGTCAGGCTCCCCTGAATATAGGTTTCGCCAAGCTCAAACTCTTTTTCGTAATGATCCAGCACGTCATCGGTGAATTCATCCCGGCCCTTAATTGCGTATGCAGAATCGTATGCTCCCTTACCGCTTATGCGTGCCTGCCGGGAACTGGAAAACTTGGCGTTTAATTCAAGGTTAAGTTCTGTCCGAAGGCGTGACAGACCCCGCCGGTCGGTCTCACCTTCTTCAGGTTTATGGTGGGCATAGTTGTAGGAAGTGCCGAGTTGGATATCGCCGCTTAAACTGAAAATAGATGGTTTATTTTCATCTTTCCGCGATTCAGGCTCGATCTCTTGGGTGTCATCATCAAAACATTCCGGGATATCATCTTCAGTCGTAATTTTTCCGGCATCTTTTTGTTCATCATCAAAGCCTTCAAGAACATCTTGCATGGTATCGGCAGATGCACCGGACTTTTTATCGTCAAAGCTGTTAAGAATTTCATCAAGCGTTTCACCCTCGACGGCAAAAGTCGGCCCCGGCAATAATACTGTAAAAAAAATTAGTAAAACAAAAACCGCAGTAATAACACCCCTGGTTCTATGTTTTGAATGCCGGTTTTTTTTGATCAAAGTATGAGTATCTAATTTCAAACCTAAAATCCTTTCTCCATCCTCCGGACGGTGAACATATCAAACACAAGACCCTGGTTGAATTTCACGTTGTTTAGCTTCAAAATGGTTTTGTGCGCTGTGTTTTTGCCCTTTTTTTTGGTAACGTGCATCTCGGTTGCCACCCATATGCCGTCGATAAGGTCAAGCTTTTTGATGTCCATGTATTTCTTGTAGCCGCCGTCTCGAACCCAGTGAAGGGCCCGGATAACAAAAAAGTTGTCCTGTCGCACAAAAAGAAGTGATTTTTCGTATCCGGTCTCTTCCACAACCTCTTTTGAGCGTGGAGTTGACCAGATGACCCATGTCTTAACGCCATTTACTTCTTTTTCTTTAGCTTTTTCATAAAAAGTATAATCGTAATCCTCAAGATTACGGGAGGTCATATCCGAATAGGTAAGGTCCGAGCCCATAAAGCTTCCGCTTTTATCGGTTGATGCTATGCGCTTGGTTTTTTTAAGTGCAGGAAGAAACAGCCACTGATCGTCGTCCTTATCGGGGTCATCATAATCAAAAGTAAGAAACGCCGTATCTCTGACATCGGCCGGGTGCTGAAAAAACATTAACCTCAGTATATCTTCGCCCTTATCTTTGCTGAACGCATGGATTTTACGAATTCTCTTTTTCCCCTTTTTATCAATCAAAATCATCTCCATGTCGGAGGTCTGGTTGTCCCCATCATCTCTGGCATCCACCTTTTCCATGATCACCCGCGCCTTGGGGTCATCGGCAAAGGCCGGTGCAACTGAAAATCCAACGATGGCTGTAACAATTAAGATCGGTATAAAAAACAGTGTTCTTTTGTCTTTCATAATATCTCTCCTGTGGTTTAGGTTGAAGGTATTCCATTGATTTCCCAGGCAATAAAATAGAGCACAGCGATACCATAAGTTTTCAATTTTCACTATTCAATCTTTACTATTCAATCTTCACTTTCTCCCCCGGTTCACAACCACCATAAGAGCAGGTGCAATAAAATAATCTGCCAGCAGCGCCAGAATAATTGCCATACCGGTCAGAAAACCGAACTGAATCAGATTGTTCATGGTAGCAAACATGAAAATAAAAAACCCGATTGACAGGACACAGGATGTCACCAGCATTGCCCTGCCGGTGGTATGCAGGGTTTCCATGACAGCTAATTTTGCATCTTTGCTTTTTTCAAAATACCTTCTGAAATTGTGCATAAAATGAATCGTATCATCCACTGCAAGGCCGATAGCAATATTACCAACCAGCATGGTGAAAAGGTTCATGGGTATGTTTACCCAGCCCATAATACCGAGAGTAACAATAATCGGCGCCAGATTGGGCACCATGGAAAGAAGGCCGATTCTAAGACGTCCGATCAGGAGAATCATCAAGAGCGTAATAACGATTAAGGCATATATGTAACTTTTTGCCATACTGGCAATAGCGTTAACCACGGTTCTGAACATAAGCGCCGACATACCGGTAACGGTGATTTTTACATCCGGGTATGTTTTCCGGAGATGATTGTTTACCGTTTCAAGGAATTTGGTATAGGCAGTAGCGTCTACGAAGGGTACCTTTACCATCAGGCGCGCTTTTGAAAACAGGTTGTCTGTAAAGTCTTCCATATCCTCTGATCCGCTGTTTTCAAAAAGAAGCAATTCCTGGGCAATCAATTTTTTATTTTGGGGAATGGCGTAAAACTCCTGCCGGTTTTCATTCAATGCACGGTTTGTTTCTTTTAAAATGGTAGTAAGGGACCAGGCTTTCCCGGCAAATACTCTTCCGATCTCGAGTGTTTCAAGATATTCGGCAGTCTCTTCCATTCTATTTAAGATATCCGGGTTATATAAGCCGTTTTCTTTTCCGGTATCTAAAATAATTTCCAGGCTGACGGAACCTCGAAGCTCTTTGTCGATTTTTTCCGTCGCAACACGTACTGAATTACTTTTAGGAAGCCATTTCAATATATCATGAGAAAAGCGAATTTTCATTATACCGGGTATTGAGAAAGCAATGATTACTGTGGCTATAATAAGAATTTTATACGGATGACCGGTTGAAATCAGGCCTATTTTCGCAAGCAATCTGTCGATTGCCGTATCTTCCGATAAATCTTTTTTATTTTTTACAATTTTAACCGGTATTACGGCAAGCAAAGCCGGCAGGAGAATAATTGTATAAACCATTGCAAGCAGTACTCCTGTGCCGGCAAAAATACCAACATCCGCAATAGGCGCAACGTCTGAAGTTGAAAAGGAGAATAACCCACCCGCAGTAGTTGCCGCCGTCATAACTACTGCAAGCCCTGAATGCCCCATGGAATAAACAATGGCCTCTTCTTTGCTGCGGCTTTTTCGAAAATTGTGATAGAACATGGATAGAATGTGGACACTGTATCCAACACTCACCGCAAGCATAAAGGATGGAAGTATCTGGGTGGGCAGTTTTATGGGCGTGTTGAATGCCGCCATGAGGCTGATGGTGGAAATAAGCGATAAAATAACAATCAAAAGGGGTAAAACCACACCTGTGATTCGTCGAAACATGATAAAAAGAAATGCGCCTACGGTGATAAAAGCAAGGAGTAGAAAGGAGCGGACATCTTTTATCATCGACTGTTTTAAAAAATGGGTTACTGCTGCTGAACCTGCAATATAAATTTCAAAATCAGGGCTTTTGTATTTTTGTGCAACTTTATTTACAGCGTCAACTACTTCGCTGTTTTCCTTATCCGTTAAATACTGCTTATCGTCAGTTGCATTTATTTTTTTTGCGTCATCTTCAAATCCATCCAGGGCGTCGATATCTGTTCCGACTGAAGAATAGGTCTGGGTTTGAATGACAATGGTCGTCATCTTGCCGTCTTCAGATATTAAAAGGTTTTGATATAGCGGGTTATCAAGGGTCCGCTGCTTTATTACTGCAATTTCTTCGGTCGTTTCAGGCCAGTTTTCCATAAGGTCCTCAACGATCAGTTCATCTTTTTTTCCCCTTGTATTCCTGGCGTTAATAAGGCTCGTTATATCTTCAATGTATGGAACATTTTCGAATAGATCCTCGTGCAGCTCTTTTAATTTTTTAAGAAATTTCGCTTCGAAAACTTCCTGTGCCCGGATGGCAATAACGATCAGTTCGTCCCTGCCGAACTGGTCACGAAAATTGTCGTAATCGATTCGCGCCGGGTCTGATTTGTGCATGAACCCCTCAGTAGATATATCAATGGTGAGCTTTGGAAGTTGCGACACGATGGCTGCTATTATTACAAGCATAATAAAAAGGGTTTTAAGCCGGTTGTGATATATGATTCGAGCTAAGGATTCGAACCATTTTTCAATGTTAGTTCTAATAGTTGTCATTATATTCCTCGATTCTCTATTTTTTTACAGCCTTTAAAATCAGCTTTTCGATTTCACTGGAGAAATTGCCTGAAACGCCAACTCCCAATTTTTTAACGGTTTCAGGAAAAGATGCGTATCCGGATCTGACAGGATAGCTACTTTGATAAAACATAATACCCCCTATAACCATAGAGTGTATAATAAACGGAGTAGTTTGAATAAAGACACCCTGTTTTGTGCCTTCTTCAAAAATATTTGTAAGAATGCCGATTATTGAGGCAAAGTCTCTGGCAATAATTTCAGGAAGGTTTTGTCCTCCTGAAGCCTGTTCCCGCATCATAATAGGGACAAGAAATGGATTTTGATCCATGGTTCGAGTGACGGCATTTATATAATATTTCAATTTTTGTTCGGGGGACTGATTTTCATCTAAATTGCTTATGAAATGTTCTGCGGCGTTTCCTATTATATCGTTGAGTACTTTGGCATACAGGGCTTTCTTGTCGCCGATATGATAATAGATCATGGCCTTGTTGATCTTGGCGTGCTTTGCTATTTTATCCATCCGGGCACCTTCAAAACCGGATTCGGCAAAACTGTCTGCCGCCGAGTCGAGGATGCGGCGGATCGTACTGTCACGTTTTTCTATTGCTGATTGGGGTGTCATATATCTCTCCGTAAAAAATTGACCATATGGATAAACTAACTATTTAGTTAAACTATGTGGTTAATACAATATCCGATGACACGTTGTCAAGATTTTTTAGTCCTTTAATTCTCGAAAACGCACAAAAACACAGTTAAAGATATGGTGAAGTTGGGATGCAGAAATATTAAAGTATTTTTTTACTTCACTCCGCCCATCGTTGTCAATGAGGTCTTGACAGTCATGTTTGAGTTTAATACATTGGTTTTTAAATAAAAAGGTTCATATCATTTCTGAAATTTATTACAGAGAGGAAAACAAAATGAAAATACTTGTGGGTTATAAGGGCTCGAAGGTAGACGAAGATGTTTTAAAATTAGCCCATAAACATGGACTTGCATTTAAGGCTAATGTATATATTATGACTTCATTGGAACAGGGCGCTACGCTGAAAAAAGAAACCATTGATAAAGCTGAAAGCAAGCTGGAAAATCTCAGGAAACCTTTCAAGACCGATAATATTGCCTGTGAGATACGCGCATCTGTCAGTTACGAGTCTTCCGGGGAAGATCTGGTCCGATTTGCAAAAGACAATGATATTGATGAAATCATTATCGGAGTTAAAAAACGATCAAAAGTAGACAAACTGGTATTCGGTTCCACCGCCCAATTTGTCATCCTGGAAGCGCCCTGCCCGGTTGTTACCGTTAAATAAGGACTAAATCCGACATCACTCTCACTGCTGCGCGTGGATACGTTCCGATTCATCCGGCACATGGATTACGGGCGCTACTTTTTTCAACTCTTCAATCGGTATATGACATTTGATGATATGGTGATCTTTCACATGCTGTTCCGGCGGCAGTTCATTATCACAAATGTCCCCGATTCGCCGGTGGCAACGGGTACAAAACGGGCAGCCCCTGGGAGGTTTCATGGCACTTGGCGGATCGCCTTCCAGAACTATTTCACGTTTGGTTACTTCCGGATCCGCAATGGGTACTGCGGATAATAGAGCCTCTGTATAAGGATGATAGGGTGGAGAAAAAATCTCCTCTGTCGATCCTCTTTCAAGGATATGTCCCAGGTACATGACGACAATACGATCCGACAGGTAGCGGACAACACTTAAATCATGACTGATAAAAAGCAGCGTGGTTTTATGTTTGCGCTGGATATCCATTAAAAGCTCAGTCACGGCCGCCGCAACGGATACGTCCAAAGCAGACACCGGCTCATCGGCAATTACGATGCTCGGGTTCCCGGCAAAGGCCCTGGCAATACCGATACGCTGCTTCTGGCCGCCGGATAACTGCCGGGGTTTTCTAAAATAAAAATCCCTGGGCAGTTTGACGGTATCCAGCAGGGTCATCACCCGATTAAAAATTTTCTTTTTATCGGTTTCTACACCAAATTGTTTGAGAACCCGTGATATCTGGCCACCAATGGAATGGCTTGGGTTCAAGGTGTCAAAGGGATTTTGAAAAACCATCTGCAAAGAGCGGATCTGTTTGGTGGAACGATCCCGCACCTCGATATCTGAAATATCTTTGCCGTTATGGCGTATCTCTCCGTCGGTTCCGGTTTCCAGCCCCATAAGAACTTTGGCAAAGGTTGATTTACCACACCCGGATTCACCGACAATAGCGACGGTTTCACTTTCATGGGCTGTAAAATTCAGCTCTTCATTTGCTTTGACATAACGAACCCTTTTACCGGTTATCAAGGCCATCAGAGAGGTGTCTTTTACCTCATAGTATTTTTTCATGCTATCAACATTAAGGACCCGTTTACCGATCTCAAGTGATTCCTTGGCTGTTTCATCGGACAGCCCCATTTTATGATCAATATCTTTATACCGTAAACAGCGAACACGATGATCCGGTGCGCTTCCTTCTACATTTTCCATTTTAAAATGGTCTTGATCACACAGCCCTTGTTTAAAATGATCACAACGGGGACCAAAATAACACCCGGAAGGTCGATCAAAGGGCAGGGGCAACTGCCCCCGGATCGGCTTGAGAGGGGCTGCATTTTTATCTGCAGTGGGCAAGGGGATACAGGAAAAAAGGCCGTGGGTGTATGGATGTTTTGGCCATGTAAAAAGAGAATTAATGGTTCCTTCTTCTACAACTTCACCCGAATACATCACAAAAACCCGGTCGCACGTCTCTAAAATCAACCCTAGATTGTGGGAGATATATATCTGAGAAGTGCCGAATTTTTTACTGATATCTGCAATCAATTTAACAATCCCGGCTTCCACGGTAACATCCAGAGCCGTAGTGGGTTCATCCAGCAATAACAAAGACGGCTTAGACAAAAGCCCCATGGCAATGACTGCCCGCTGTTGCTGCCCACCGGATAACTGATGAGGATAAGATTCCATCATTCGTTCCGGATCCGGCAGCTTGACATCCCTCAGCATTTGTACGGATCTCTTGCGTGCTTCACTCTTGGAAATATTTTCATGTGCCAGGGGGACTTCCATGAGCTGGGTGCTGATTTTAAGACTTGGGTTTAATGAAGCAAAAGGCTCCTGATAGATCATTGATATCTCTGATCCCCGGATACTGCGCAGCTCATCTTCGCTCAACTGGGTTAAATCACGGCCTTTGAATGTGATACTGCCGCTTTTGATACCGCCGTTTGCACCCATATACTGCATGATCGCCATGGCAACAGTTGATTTACCGCAGCCTGACTCTCCCACTATACCGATGGTTTCACCCGGCTTGACAGTCAGGGAAAAATCAACTACGGCAGGTATCTCCCCGGCTCTTGTATAATATGAAATACAGAGGTCTTTACAAATCAGTACAGGATCCTGGTTGTCATTCATTATTTTTTACCTTTTAATCGCGTAATGAGATTTCACGCAACCCGTCCGCCAGTAGATTAAACCCTAGAATCAATGAAGATATCGCAACACATGGCGCCAGCGTCATATATGGAAAAACCATTGCCATTTGCCGTGTTTCATTTACCATTCCGCCCCAGTCAGGATCTGGTGGCGGCAGGCCAAGGCCTAAGAAACCAAGGACACCAATGGTAATAATTACGTAACCAAGGCGCAGGCAGGCATCCACAATAAGCGGGCCCCTGGCATTGGGTAAAATTTCAACCAGCATGATTCTCCAGTTAGTTTCACCCCGGGTCTGGGCGGCTGCAACATAATCACGATTGCGAAGGTCCAGTACGAGTCCTCGCACAATACGCATGATTCCCGGAGAAGAGGCAAAGGTAATGGCAATAACAATGTTAAATCCGGATGCACCAATCGTTGCAATGACGATGATGTAGAGCACCAGCACTGGAAATGATAAAATAATATCTGAAATACGGGACAGGATGTCATCCACCAGTCCCCCACGGTATCCGGCCATCAGCCCCATCAAAATACCCACAGTATAAGCACACACGGTTGCAATTGGTGCATAAAACAATACGGTGCGTGATCCCCAGACAATGCGGGAAAGGAGATCTCGGCCCATATGGTCAGTGCCCAGCCAGAAGGTCTGGCCTGAAGCTGCAATAGTACCTGGCTTGGCAAAGGGCATAATCGAAGCATTGGGATCAAATTGTGCTATCAATGGGGCAAAGATAGCAACAAGCACCCAGAACAGAACCAGGAAAGCGCCGATCATTCCCACCCAGCTTTCCCGCAAAAGCCCAAAAGATTTTATTACACGCAAAACCGCTGCGCCATAGCCCACAGAGGGCATTTCAACAGTCGATTGAGTTGTCATGTTTTGGTCTCCTTAGCTGAAACGTATGCGCGGGTTAAGAAAGGTATAGCCGATATCAGCTATGGTTTGTGAGCTGACAGCCACAACAACCGCCACCATTGCACAGGCCTCTAAAAGTGCAATATCATTATTCAGGGAAGCTTCCAGAAGCAGTGCTCCAAACCCTTTATAGGCAAAGAAAAATTCAACCACAATAACGCCTGACAACAGCCAGTTGATTTGTAACATAATGACGGTGAAAGGGGCGATTAATGCATTGCGCAACGCATGCTTGATGATAACCTGTCTGTAGGGAAGACCTTTTAATACAGCCGATCTTATGTACTGGGATGTCATTACTTCGGCCATGGATGCCCGGGTCATCCGCGCAACATAGCCAAAATCGTAAACCACCAGTACCATGGCGGGAAGGAGCAGTTGTTTGAATTCAAACCCTCCTGCCATGCTGCTGGTTCCCGGCAGCCACTTTAAACCAAACACAAAAAGAGCTGAGAAAAATACAGCGCTGGCAAATTCCGGTACGGATGTGGTCAAAATGCCAAAAACGGATATGGTTCGATCCAGAATGGAACCCTCCTTCATTCCGGATAAAACACCTAAAATTAATGATAAAGGGATCATGATGGCAAAGGTCCAGAAGCCTAAAATTGCCGTATTCCATAACCGCGGTAAGAGAACTTCTTTTACCGGGCCTTTATAGCGGATGGACGTCCCAAGGTCGCCCGTGGCAAAATTACCCAGCCATTTCGCGTATCGCACGATAACCGGCTGGTTATACCCATGCTGGTCCCGCCACAGTTCTTTTTGCTCATCACTGGCAAAATTGCCCAGGACACGGGTGGCCGGGTCACCGGTAAGGCCTGTTTCCAGAAGCATGAACAAAATTATCGATACGACAATCATGGTAAAAATCATGAAACCGATTCGCTTTAAAAGCAGCAGGACCATTTTGACTCCTTAAATCTGATATGTCTAAACGTGGCTTTTATGTCTGGTAAGGGCGAACGACACCCCTACTAGCGCACATTCCGCACCTTGGGGGTCATAGTTTTAGAATTATAAAATATCATGCAAACTAAATAATTGTCGATTTTAGTAGACATTTGCGATTTCTCGATCCATAATACACTCCAAATT
>Ga0075121_1000517_pt1 | contig 26752 bp, 21 predicted proteins | sample AntAceMetag02UKG_FD_69793 | JGI IMG/M metagenome (GOLD analysis project Ga0075121, IMG submission 69793) | Saline lake microbial communities from Ace Lake, Antarctica - Antarctic Ace Lake Metagenome 02UKG | ecosystem: Environmental > Aquatic > Non-marine Saline and Alkaline > Saline | place... | reverse complement strand
TCATCAATAACTGCATCTTTCTTTTCATGATACTCAATGTTTTTATAATCAATTGCAGAGAACTCTTTGAAGTTGTCGAGTCTTGAAAAAATATATTTATCTGAAAGTTTGTAGATATTTTTCTCATGAACAAGATAACCATAATCAACAAGTAAATGTAAAGTATAATTCCTATCTTCTATATCTTTTATTTCTCTTGCTTTAAATTCCTTAAATCTATGAGCTTGTTTGAGTGCAGTTACAGCGTCTTTATCTAATAAGTATAACTCAGGAATCTTTTTTGTCTTGAATTCTTCAAGGTCAATAATAACATCACCCTTACTTCTCTCGACAAGAATATTGAATTCTTCATCATCTTTTGAACGACAAACAACTTGGAATGCAGGAACAAGTATTACTTTAACATTCTCAACATCTGAATCAGACATTAGAATAACATCTTTAATTGTCATTTTTGGTGCAATTACAGGAAGCAACTCTTTTTCACTAAACTCTTGAACTTTCTCAAAGAATTTATCGTCAATGTTAAGTATATCTACTGCAGTTCCACCGTGCTTTGATTTTCTTGGTCTGATATTAACAAATAAAGGAATATCTACTATTCCGGTTACCATAGATGTTCCGATTGCAAGATTTTGAATCTCGTTTATTGATTCAGAATTAATACCCTCAACACTATTAGATATTGCTTTAAGATCATTTGGATTAGTAACTTTCAAAATTATCTGAGTTGTACACTGACTTAGAACAGATTTATCTACACGCGCAGGTCTTTGGCTTACAATGCATAAACCTAAACCAAACTTTCTTCCTTCACTTGCAATAGTTCTTAAAATTTTACTTGATTTCATTTCACCAAAACTTCTTTCAGGACAAAAGTTGTGTGCTTCTTCTATTATCAGGAAGAACGGTGCAACTGCATTTTTTTTTCTTAACTCAAAAAGATCTTTTAATAATTTATACACAATAATCTCTTGTGCATCAGGAGAAATACCTTTTAAATTTATGATTGAACAAGAACCAGGTTTAACTAATTCTTGGTAAGGAGTGTGATTTTCAGAGAAAACATTTAAATTTTTAAGATGCTCAATAATATTTATTATTCCCCACTTTGCATTGTTTTCTTCTGCATCCAACTCAAGTAATAGATTAGTAAAATTAAGCTCTTCAATGTTCTTTATTGCACCATAAAGAATGGCTTGCTGATTAGAAGTGAGCTTCGGTAAGAGGTGCATTACCTCACTGCTAGCCAATTTATTACTCAACCTTAGAGGAATACAATTTGGATTAATTTGGGCATTACCATATTCTTTTACTTTAAATCCCTGAGGTTTTAATCCAAGCTTTTTTAATAATTCTAGTTCTTGGGGATTATCATTTGCAAGGTTTAACGAAGAATACTCCCCATGAGGATCAATAATTAACAAAGGAATTTTCTTATTTATTATTTCCTCTATAAGAACCCCAACAGAATAACTTTTTCCTGCACCAGACTTTGCAAGAATCGCAACATGCTTTGTTAATAACTTTTGAAGATTAAGAAAAACATTAATGTTTCTACCATCAAGAATACCAATATATGCAGAAGCATCTTTTTCAGAGTCTAGTTGAATGATGCTTTTTATTAATTTATCTTCTGCTCTGAAAACTTCAGAATTATTATCAAAAGGAACTCTTATTCCTTTTATGTTTCCCTTGTCATCTAATCTTCCAAGAACAACACATTTAGCAATATCTCTTGAATTTCTTTCAATTTCAATTACTTGGCATAAAACATAATCATACAACTTGTGATACACTTGTACAAACTCAAACTTTTTACTTTCTTTCTCTATTTCAAAAGTAAAATGAGTTGTTGTTATTTTGCCAATTATATGCCCTAGAATCATATAATTACTCAATTAGAGGTTATTTAAATAGTTATTTATCATCATTGGCAAAGGTTTAAATACTTAGCTTGATTTTCATCATTAACTCACAAAACAAAGGTGGTAAGATGGTAGTAAAATTAGGACCATTAGAAATAAATACCAAAAAGAAAACAGCAGAACTAGATTATAAACTTATTCAAAGACGTTTCAATATAATAAAAGACTCAACAGAAGTAATTTTAAAATATTGGTTGAAAACTAATGCTTCAGCAACTCATATAAGAAAAATGATAAATGGGGATTTTGATAATTTAACTTATCTAAACAATAATCAAAAATTTAGTGAAAAAACAGAAGAAACTACAATTGAAGATATAGATGAAATAATACTTGGCAAAATATTTGATAATAGTCTTGAATCAAATATAGAAACAGCCTGTGAATTAGCAATACCACCACTTTGTAAAGCATATAATAGATATAAAACAAGCAAAATACTTCATAACCTTTTTACAGGAAATGCAAAAAAAGATAAAAAATTCTATGCAATGCAGTTTATATCATTATTATTTGAAATAGGAAAAATTTTCTATAAAGAAATACCTAAAGGAGTAAAACATAACTATCAATGTAATGTACCATATAAAGCAAAAATAAAAACCTAAACTTCTGTTTGATTCACTTCAACAGGAGGTTGCATAAAATCACAGCCTTCTACACATTCAGGGTTACCTGTGATTCCATCTACAAGAATTAAAGTTTCGTAAGTTTCAGAATTATCTTTTGCAGAAATAATAAACTTAACTTCAAAATCTCCTTTATTTAGAACAGAATTAACATAAGTGTATCTATAATCTGTGTTTAGAAGATAACCTTTAACATAGTTTTCTGCATTTCTCTCTGCATCTCTATCACGGATAGATGCAACTTTATTGTATGAACATAATTCTTTTGTATCTTTTACAGAACCATCTGCACAAACATAGTTTTTTCCACAACCAGAAACAACTATCATAGAAATCAACAACAGAGATATTAAGATTATATTAGTTTTTTTCATGTTCTCACCTTAAGTGCATAGGAATAAAAGTGTAGGCAAGCGATAAGCTACCTTCTGTAAGTCCCAAAGCCAAAGCTTGGATGAACTTTGCTAACATTCTACTAAGCGTTATACAACTTGCACCAGTCAGGGCTCACCGTTTCAACCATCCTTAAGCAATGTCAGGATTTAATCCATCATTCTGCACTCAAGAGGTACCGTTTCTGAGTGGTTGCCGTCCTTTTCAAGACACACATATGTGCTGACCTTTTATGGTGGGCAGACTTTCCTCACTCTAAGAGCGAAAGTTAGCTACTTACCTACAATTATAAAGAAAATGACTATCTTTTTAAATATTCTGCTTTTCATGGCTAATAAAAGCATATCTGCTACTTCACAGATTTAAATTAAATCTGCTCTCGTCCTGGCCTTGCCATTTTTGTATGTGACAAACCGGGCACACATGGCACAGACGCAGAAAGCTTATTAAAGCCAAAATTAACAAAAATGATAACAGAACAAGAAATAGAAAAAATAAGGAAAATACTAGATAATACACACAGACCGCTTATATTGTTTGATGATGACCCTGATGGATTAGCTTCATTTCTAATGATTTATAGACATATTGGAGATGGCAGAGGAGTCCCAATTAAGACCTCACCAGAACTTAATGAACAATACCTTAAGGTTGTTGAAGAATATGCGCCAGACAGAATAATTATTCTTGATAAACCTCAGGTTGCAGATGGATTCATAAGTAAAGTAAAAGTTCCAATACTATGGATTGATCACCACCCAATCACAGATGAAAGTAAAAAAGTAGATTATTTTAATCCACTAATTAATGATCCAGAAGATAATAGCCCAACAAGTTATTGGATATACAAAATACTTAATGACCAAAAACTTTTATGGCTCGGCATGGTAGGTGCAGTTGCAGACTGGTATGTTCCAGATTTTAAAGAAGAATTTTGTGAACAATACAAAAATCTTTTTGATAAAAAAATTACAGATCCTGCACAGGCACTTTTTGATAGTAAAATAGGAAAACTTGCAAGAGTTCTAGATTTTTGTCTTAAAGGAACATCAAAACAAGTTAAAACAAATGTAAAGATCTTAACAAGAATACAAGACCCATGTGAAATCTTAGATGAAAAAACTCCTCAAGGCAAATTTATTTTAAAACATTCTAAAAAGTTCAATGACCAATATGAACAAACAATTAAATCAATAAAAAGTAATAATGAAAAACTTATTGCATTCAAGTATCAGAGTGAAAGAATAGCCTTTAGTGCTATGTTAAGTAATGAAATACTTTATAAACATCCTGATAAATTTATTCTTATATGCAGAGAGAAATCTGGATTTCTTCACTGTTCTCTAAGAGCAAGACACTACAATGTGCGAGCCCTATTAGACAAAATAATAAAAGAATTTGAACAAGCCTATGGTGGTGGCCACGAGCACGCTTGCGGTGCAAATGTTCTTGCAAAAGATTATTCTCATTTTGTTGCAAGAATAGAAGAAGAAATGGATGACTTTTTAGAGAAATCAAAATAAAAAAACTAAGGTTTCCACCTTAGCATTGTTCTTGGGAATGGAATTGCATCCTTTATGCTGTCAAAACCACAAATCCATGCAACAACTCTTTCTACACCTAATCCAAAACCTCCATGAGGAACAGAACCATACTTTCTTGTGTCTAAATAAAATTCATATTCAGCAGGATCTTCTCCCTCATCTTTAAGTCTTTGTTTTATTTTTTCAATATCATGTTCTCTCTGACTCCCACCAATAATTTCTCCATATCCTTCAGGTGCAATAAAATCAAAACCTAAAACAACTTCAGGCTTATCTTTATCTTCCATCATATAGAAAGCTTTGACTTTTTTTGGATAATGTGTGCAGATTATAGGAACATCATATAAAGCAGAAAGTTTATCCTCTTCAATTGTTCTCAAATCTTTACCCCATTCAATCTCAAAATCACATTTTTCTTTTAGTATCTTTAGTGCTTCATCATAAGTCATTCTAACAAATGATTTTTCTAAAATAGGTTGCAATTTTGAAATATCTCTCTTTAAAACTTTAAGATCATCCTGGTGTTTGTCTAAAACTTTTTTTACAATATGTTTTATTAGTTTTTCACCATAATCTTGAATGTCTTTAAATGTACACCAAGCCATCTCCATTTCAGCCATCCAAAACTCAGTCAAATGTCTTGAAGTTTTAGATTTCTCTGCTCTAAAAGTAGGACCAATTGTATAAATTTTTTCTAGTGCAAAAATTGCAGGCTCTGCATACAACTGCCAGGTTTGTGCTAAAAAAACATCTTTTTTTCCAAAGTAATCAACAGTAAAAAGATCAGAACCTCCCTCACACTGAACAGATTGAAATATTGGTGAATGATACTCATAAAAACCTTCACCTTTAAAATATTCATCTATTGCACCAAAGATGGTGCTTCTAATCTTAAGCATTGCAGTCATCTTCCTACTTCTAAGCCAGAGATGTCTCTGGTCTAGTAAGAACTCTGGACTAAAATCTTTTGCAATAGGATAAGTATCTGATAAACCAATTATTTTTAATTCTTCTACTTGAACTTCGTAACCAGTTGGTGCTTTTTCATTCTTAGCTAGTTCCCCACTAACCTCAAATGACGCCTCCATTTTTATTTTCTGAGATTCTTCCCATAATTCTGGCGATAGTTTTGCTTTATCAAAAACACACTGAATTATTTCTGATGAGTCTCTCATAACTATGAAACGAACAGCATTTGAACCTCTTTCTCTGTAGCACCATCCTCTGATTTTGACTTTTCCTGATTTTTTAGCTAAAGTATCTTTAATACTTGTATATTCCATTTTTAATCCTCCTAATAGGTGTTGGTTGGCTTTAATTATAAAAGTTTTGTGTTTTAAATAGAAACTATTAAATAATACCCTGCTCAAAAATGCATTGAAATGAGTAAACTTAGAAAAATAGTAAACAATTGTGCATTAGGAGTTGATCTTGCGGCAGGAATTTATTGTGCTTTCGGAGTTAATACTACATTAACAATCACAGGCAAAATTACATCAGGAATAGGTGCAACAATTTCTATGTATGATCTGTATCGAGTAATCTGGCAAGAAAAAGATTCTATCTACACAAAACTAGCAGACATTATATATTCCCCAATAGCTTCATTTAAAGCCCAAGAAAAAGCATTTAGAGAGTAATCTACCTAAAATTTATATATCCTGTTCTATTTACATCTATTATGCAAAAATATGAAATAATAGGGTTAGGAGAAATGATTGCAGGAGGAATCAGCACAATAGTAGGAATATATTCTTCAATAACAAGCAGCAACCCTAATGCTTTATGGATAAGTGGAAGCATGGGAGTATTTACTGATGGATTTGTAAGACAAGCAGACAAATATGGAGGTATAGAAAGATTCTTTAAATATTTAAAAAAAGACAATGATTAAGGCAAAAGATTTATAAATAAAATAAGGTTTATACTTGTTATAATTCTTAAATATGGGGATTTCTATAAAATTATGAAAAAGGTGTTTTTCGATGAATAAGGATGAAAATACATTAAGTACTGGAACAACAACTATGGGAGTTGTGTGTAAAGATTGCATAATTCTTGCTGCAGATAAAAGAGTTACAGCAGGCTATATGGTTACAAGTGGAGATATTAAAAAAGTTATAAAAATCAATGACAGATTTGCACTAACAATGGCAGGAACTGTTAGCGAAGCTCAACTATTAATTAAAGTTATTAGGGCACAATTAGCTCTAAAAGAAAATCAAACAAACAGAAATACAACTGTTAAAGAAGCAGCAAACATGCTTGCAGGAATGTTATATAATTCTATAAGAACTCCTTCTATGATACAGGGAATTGCACATTTCTTACTTGCAGGACAAGACAGTAAACTTTTATTATATGATTTATATCCTGATGGGTCAGTTACAAAAGTAAAAACTTTTGTGTCTTCAGGATCAGGAAGTGTTTACGCAATTGGAGTTCTAGAAAATGAATTTAAAGAAGGAATGACTCAAAAAGAAGGAATTGTATTAGTAAAAAAAGCAATAAACTCTTCTTTGAAAAGAGACACAATGTCTGGCAATGGTTATGATATTGCAATCCTAAATAAAGATGGATTTAAATTTGTTGAATCTGGAAAGATCAACACAGGAATTTATTAATTCCGATTTTTTATCGGTACCAATAAATTTAATTATTGGGTATTTATTTCAAACAAAAGAAAATCTTAGACTCATACTATCTTAAAAAAAGTGTTTAATTTAAACATTAATTCAAGGTGAAAACAAAAAATGTTAGATATTTTAAAAGAAATTACAACAAGTTTACCAAAAAGTAAAATCTCAGCTGCAGCTTTTGAAGGTGCAAACATAGTTCTATATACAAAAGATGAGAAATACGTTTTTGAAGGAACTTCTGATGTTAAAGCAATAGTAAACAAATTAAAAAAAAGAATAGAGCTTAGACCAGATCCAAGCATTTGCATGGACATGGAAAAAGCAGAAAAACAAATTAAAAAACTCATTGGTAAAGAAGCAGGAATTGGAGAAATCCATTTTGATCCACAAAGATCTTGTGTGATAATAGAAGCTGAAAAACCAGGAGCAGCAATTGGAAAATCAGGAGAAAAGCTTCTTGAAATAAAAAAGAAAACACTGTGGGTTCCAACAATCCAAAGAACTGCTGCAATCAAAAGTCAAATAGTAGAAAACATAAGATCTGTTCTTTATGAAAACTCAGATTTTAGAAGAAACTTTCTTCACAAAACAGGAGAAAGAATCTACAATGGCTGGTTAAGACAGAAAAAAGAAGAGTGGATAAGAATAACTTATCTAGGTGCAGCAAGAGAGGTAGGAAAATCTGCAATTCTATTACAAACCCCTGAATCAAGAGTACTTCTTGACTGTGGAATAAATGTTGCAGATAATAAAGCACCATATCCTTACTTAGAAGCACCAGAATTTAAAATAGATGAATTGGATGCAGTAATAATAAGTCACGCCCATCTTGACCACGTAGGATTCTTACCATATCTTTTCAAGTTTGGTTATAGAGGCCCAGTTTATTGCACTGCACCAACAAGAGACATAATGTGTTTATCACAATTAGATCTTGTAAAAATTCAGGTCAATGATGGACAAGACCCAATCTATACAAGTGAAGAAGTTAAAGAAATGGTTAAACATACAATTACACTAAATTATGAAGAAGTTACAGACATAACTCCTGATGTAAGAATCACTTTGTATAATGCAGGACACATGCTTGGAAGCTCTATGATTCACTTGCACATTGGAAATGGACTTCACAATATACTCTATACAGGAGATCTTAAGTTTGGAAAAACTCATGCACTAAGTCAAGCAGCGTGCACATTTCCAAGATTAGAAACATTAATGATAGAATCAACTTATGGAGGTAAAGATTCTGTTTTGCCACCATTTAAAGAGCAGGATGAAAAATTAAAATCAATGATTGAAGAGACAGTAAAGAGAAAAGGAAAAGTTTTAATGCCCGTTCTTGGATCTGGAAGAGCACAAGAAGTTCTTATTATTATTCAAGATATGATTAAAAATAAGAGAATTAAAGAAATACCTATTTACATTGATGGAATGGTTTGGGACATGACCGCAATATATACTGCATACCCTGAATTCTTAAACAATACAATGAGAAACAGAATATTTCATAAAAATGATAATCCTTTCTTGTATCCAAATATAAAACACATTGGTTCAAGAAAAGAAAGAGAACAATTGATTGAATCAACAGAACCTTGTATTATTCTCGCAACAAGCGGTATGCTTGTGGGCGGACCAAGTGTTGAATATCTGAAAAAAATAGGTGATGATCCAAAACATAGTTTAATATTTACTTGTTATCAAGGACCAGGTTCGCTTGGAAGAAGAATACAACAGGGAGAAAGATCGTTTTCTTATAAAGAAAAAGGAAACTTCTTAACCACAGAAATAAAACTACAAATAGAAAAGTTTACAGTTACAGGACACTCTGATAGACGAGAATTAATGAATTTTGTTTATAGATGCAATCCAAAACCAAAAAGAATAATTATTAATCACGGAGAGCCAAAACAATCTGCAGACCTTGCATCTTCTATGAGAAGAAGCTACAATGTAGAAGTTAATCTTCCTAGAAATCTAGATGCTCTAAGATTGAAGTAAATCCTCAATAATCTTTATAAACAACCAGATTTTCTAAGAGAACAAGGGGTAAATTAATGGTACATGTAAAAAAGTTCAGAATAAGCGGAGAATCAAACATAGGACTTATGATATATGCAAATGATAAGTTTGCACTAGTTCCTAAATCAATTAATAAAAAAGAGTTAGCAGATGTAGAAGAAGTTCTAAAAGTGCCATGTCACAAAGTTAGTATTGCAGGAACACCACTAATAGGGGTATTTCTTAATGGAACAGAAGATAAAATAATTATTCCTGAAATCATATTTGAAAAAGAACTTAAAGAACTTGAAAGTATAGGAAAAAAATACAATGTAGAATTTACAGTATTTAACACAGAACTTACTTGCTTTGGAAATAACATGCTTATCTCAGGAGATAATGCAATAGTTAATCCTGATTACACAAATGATGAAATAAAAGAACTCAAAAACATATTAGGAATCAATGTTAAAATAGGAATGATCGCAGACATAGAAATTGTCGGTGCAACAACAGTTATTAATAATAATCAAAAAAAAGCATTGATTCATAGAGATGCATCAAATGAAGATATAAAAACAGTTGAAGAAACATTTGGTGTTAAAGTAGACACAGGAACAGTTAATATGGGATCACCATATGTAAAATCTGGAATTGTATCTAATAAAAATGGTTTCTTGATAGGAGAAGAGTCAGGAGGACCAGAAATAACTAATGCAGATGAAGTCCTAGGATATTTAAAATGAAATCCCAAATAGATTATGAAGAAATGTTTAGAATGCAACAGAACATAGAAATGCTTGAGAAATATCTACAAGATATGGAATTACAATCACAAAATTTAGAAATTATTAAAGAAACAATAAATGAATTTGGCAAAGAGAAAAAAGGAAAAGAAATGCTTGTTCCAATCGTCAACGGAATGTTCTTTAAAGCAAAGATTACAGACAGCTCAAAATTCCTAGTAAACATAGGTACTGATGGAATAGTAACTGAGATGTCAGTAGATAAAGCAAAAGATTTAATTCTACAACAGATTGAAAGAACAAAAGAAAATCGAGACATAGTAACAACTGAATTAAATGATTTAAAAAAATTAAAAGATTAAAATGTTTGGCTTCCTAAAAAAGAAAATAAAAGAAACCTCAGAAAAAATAGCTGAGGAAATAGTAGAAGACGCTAAAACTATTTCTGAAGATCAAATTAGTGAAGAAGAAAAACAAGAATTGGAAAAAGAGAAAAAGGGGTTTTTCAAAAAAGTATTTTCTAAAAAGAAAAAAGAGGAACAACCAGAAGAAATTAAATCTATTGAGGAAGAGATTGCAGAAGAGCAAGCAAAGATTAACGCTGAAGATGCAGTTAAAGAAGAGAAGGTTGAAGAAAAACCCGTGATTGAAGAGCCAAAGGAAATAATAAAAAAAATTGTTGAAGAAGTTCCTGTTCCCGAACCAGAAGTAGAGGAAAAGGTTGAAGAGATTAAAGAAGAACCAGTTATTGAAGAGCCAAAGGAAAAGTCAAAGGAAGAAGTTATTGAAGAAGCTCCAAAACCCATAATTGAAGAAATTAAAGAAACAACTAAAATTAAAAAACAAGTTCCAGAAAACGAAGTGCATATAACTTATTTTGTTCACGGAACAACAAAAGATAATGAAGCAGGTGTATGTACGGGGCAAAACTCAACAGAACTATCTGCACTAGGAATAACTCAATCTGAAGAATTAATTAATCAAACAAAATATGATTTTGATAAAATATTCACTTCAGATCTAAAAAGAGCAATTGATTCTGCAAATATAACTTGGCCAGATAAAGAAACAATTGTTGATAAAAGATTAAGAGAATGTGATTATGGAAAACTAAATGGTCAACATAAGTCAAAACTTAATGAATTCAAAAAAGATCATAATCCTATATATGAAAATTATCCAAAAGGCGAAAGTTACAACGAGGTAACTGCAAGAATAAGAAAATTTCTTAATGACTTATATAAAAAATACAAAGGAAAACACATAGCTATTGCCGCACACAGATATTCTCAACTAGCAATAGAAGTTCTTCTAAATAATAAAACTTGGACACAAGCACTAGCAGAAGATTGGAGATTAAGAAAAGCATGGCAACCAGGTTGGGAATACAAAATAACTCAGAAAGTAGAAAAACACATTGAAAAGAAAAAAGATTTACTAAAAAAAGAAGACTTTCCTGCTCTTGAAAAACCCCACATACAAGAAGAAGTTCATGTTAAAGAAGCAAAGGAAGATAAAAAAGAAAAACTTGTTGATCCAACACAAAAGAAAAAGGGAATCTTCAAAAAACTGTCAGAAAAGATAATAAAATTAAATATTACAGATGAGAAATTTGATGAATTATTCTGGGACCTTGAAGTTGCACTTCTAGAAAATAATGTTGCAGTAGAAGTTATTGAAAAAATAAAATTCAATCTTAAAGAAGAACTAGAGAACACAAAGGTAACAAGAAGATCTATAGATGAAATAATCCTGAACAATTTAAGACAAACAATAGAGTCTCTGTTTGGTTATGAACCAATAGACTTAATTGAAAAAATAAAAACTTCAGAAAAGCCTTACAAAATATTAATGCTTGGGGTTAATGGCTCAGGGAAAACAACAACAATTGGAAAATTAATAAAATATTTCCAAGACAATAACTTAACATGCGTGGTTGCAGCATCAGACACATTTAGAGCTGCAGCAATCCAACAAATAGAAGAACACACAAACAATCTTAATACTAAGTTAATCAAGCATGACTATGGTGCAGACCCTGCTGCAGTCGCATATGATACAATAGAACATGCAAAATCAAAATCAGTAGATGTGGTTTTGATAGATACTGCCGGAAGATTACATAGCAACTCTAATTTAATGCAAGAGCTTGAAAAAGTTATTAGAGTAGTAAATCCAAATATGAAAATCTTTATTGGGGAAAGTATTACTGGTAATGATTGTGTTGAACAGGCAAAAGAATTCAATAAATCAGTTGGTATTGATGGAATCATTCTAACAAAAGCAGACATTGATGAGAAAGGTGGTGCAGCAATCTCAATAAGTCATGTTACTGAAAAACCAATATTATTCATAACAACAGGGCAAGAATATAAAGATTTAAAGAAGTTTAATGCTGAAGAAATTATAAGTAGTGTTTTTGAATAATAACTATGCAATATATTTATAAATAAATGTTTTTTCACAATCTTAAATGCCTCTGTAGCTTAGCGGCTGGAGCGGTCGGCTGTTAACCGACAGGTCGTCAGTTCGATTCTGACCAGAGGCGCCATGAGTCCGTAGCTTAGTCCGGTGGAGTGCTCGACTGATAATCGAGTGGTCGGGGGTTCAAATCCCCTCGGACTCATTCTATAATTCTACTAATTTCAAAAAGCTTTTAAATAGAAGTTTAATCCAATTAGTTACGAGAGTTTGCTCCGATGGTGTAGTCCGGTCAATCATCTCGGATTTTCGATCCGAGGACACGGGTTCGAATCCCGTTCGGAGCATTTATATTCCAACGAGATTCGAAGATACTCAATAACCTACGGTTATTGGACACCTCGCAAGAAATTGCTACGGATCCCATTTGGAGCATATTTAAAATTATATGAGGTTTCCGTTAGGAGAGCAAGAAGAAAAATATATGATAATTTGGTGATAAATTGAAGAGAAGTTCAAGACGTTGGAAAAAGAAAGGTCAAATGCGTTGGAAGTGGCAACGTAAAAGAATGAAGAAAGAAAAACGTAAAAGATTAAAGAAATAATCCTAATTCTATTATTTTAATTTATTCTTATTTTGATTCTTATATTCTACACAAACTTAATAAACACATTCTATTTAATGCACTATTATGGAATTAATTGATGTGCATGCCCATTTAAGCTATAAGGGCTTAATTGAGAGAATTGATGAAGTTATTTCTAAATGCAGGAATGCTGGTGTTAAAGTAATCATAACCCAAGGAACAGAGCCTGAAAGCAATAGGAATGTTTTAGAATTAGCTAAAAAGTATAATATTGTTAAACCTGCATTAGGATTTTATCCTACACATATTGCAGAGTATACTGATGAGCAATTAGAAAAAGAACTTGAGTTTATTAGAAATAATAAGTGTATTGCAATAGGTGAAGTTGGTCTTGATTATTTTCAAGGAAAAGGCCATGAGCATAAAGTATTTTTCTCAGATGAAACAAAGCAAAGAATGATAAAATATTTTAAAAAATTAATACAGATAAGTATTGATAAAGATATTCCAATTATTGTGCATTCAAGGAAGGCAGAAGAAGACACAATAATTGCATTAGAAGAAATGAAAGCTAAGAAAGTTATTATGCACTGCTTTTCAGGAAAGAAAAAATTTATTCAAAGGATAATTAACAATGGATGGTATTTCTCTATTCCAACTAATGTTGAAAGGGCATTGCATTTTCATAGCATAATAAAAAGCACACCCTTAAACAAATTATTTACAGAAACAGATGCACCATTTCTTGCACCATCAAAAGGTCAGATAAATGATTCTAGCAATGTAATTGTTGTCATTAAAAAGATTGCAGAGCTAAAGCAATTAGATGAAGAAGAAGTTGCAAATAACATTTATCTCAATTACCAAAGATTGTTTCTTTAATTCATCCCAATCTGTTTCAAATCACTGCACCCAATAATCAATTCTCTTCGGAATATCTTTTTTACTCCTCTACTTCTATCATAATACCTGTAGATGCCAACAACTTTGTGTTTTGCGTCTAGAAATTCTCCTTTGTAACTAGGCATGTACACAAGATAAAATTCTTCTAACAATCCTTCACTATCGAAATGAGTTACTTTACCCATTCCAAGAGGAGTGTATGCAGTTCTTTTTATTTGAAATGTATGAACCCTTGGATAAGCTTGAGGGAGAACAATGGCAACATAAGTTTTATTTCCTATCAAATCCATTGATTCGCCAACTTTATTTAGTCCTTTATGGTCTTTGAAATCAGATGGAAGCATCTTTCCAATCTTGTAAATTTTGTATATTCCTTTAAATGCAAAATCCCACCTTTCTTTAAATGTCCAGAATATCTGAGGATTATTATTAAACACAGAAATATAGTATGCAAAAGCATTGTTTTTATCTATAACGGTTGCACCGTCTTCAACACGAAACTTCTTGCAGTATCTGCTAAATCTATCAAATGTAGAAATATTATAAGAAACATTCATTTTCCCTACAAGTACAATATTCATCTTTTTAAGATTGGCTGCAAACCTTTTTCCTTTTGCAAAAATTAAAATTCCCCCATAATAAGGATTTTCTGTATTTCCAGGGACAACTTTCATTGAGCCTAAAACTCCTTCTCTAACATAGGGTCTTACATTCATCCAATCTCTACCAACATGTTCTCTTACTAGCCAATTGAATATCTCTTTATTCTTCATATACTACTTAACTGAGAAGTCTTACTATATAATATTTTCTGATTAAATATCTTATTTTCAAATGCCTGAGAAAAGGAAGTGAGTCCGAGGGGATTATGTACTCAACAGCTTGCTGTTGGTGCCATAAGCCCTCAAAAATCAAAAATTTTTGGTGCCTCGAGCAAAACTCTACAGAACAAGTTCAAACCCCAAAAACAAACTCATTAAAAAAAATGAGTCCGAGGGGATTTGTGCGGAAAATAAAGATTTCCTGCACCAAAGGAACAAGTTCAAACCCCAAAAACAAACTCATTAAAAAAAATGAGTCCGAGGGGATTTGAACCCCCGACCACTGGCTAGCTTAGAACAAAACCTCTAAAACGAGATTTGGCCATATAAGACCAGCGCTCCACCGGACTAAGCTACGGACTCTTCTATAAGTTAAGAAGAAATAAACTATTTATAAAGATTTCTTTAAGAAAAGAAGAAAATAACAAAAATTTGAAAACCAAACTTTTGAACTTGCAAGAAACGCATCTTTAACTTAAAAGTTAAAGTATTCGTAAACTTTCTTGCAAAAAATAAAAAAATAATGCTCAATAAAGATAAAAACTTTATTGGCACCGTTTAACCAGGTTATTCAACAATCAAGACTGCAGGAGATTTATCAGGACAATTATGACAATATATCTCAAATGTTCCTTTATTAGCTAAAAATAGTTCAAAATTATAAAGTTTAACTGTCTGAGTAAAATCATAACCTGGTATTTCTAAAGTTGTTGCATTCTTATCTGCAAAACTAAGTATTAAAAACTCACCTTTATTTGCAGTAATTGTTTCAGGGTAAAGTCTATCTTGATGTTGAGTCATATAAACTGTTCTTACAACTTGATTTGATAACTTAGGAACAGAAGATTCTCTATTAAACTCAGAATCAAAATCTTTTATATCTGTAAGCCACATCAAATTAAGTATTCCTAAAAGTATTATTATTAATAATAATATTATTAACAAACTTGTTTTTCTGTTCATGTTTTCACCTTTATGTTTTAAAAAAATGCTCAATAACATTTAGTTATTGGCATGTTTAATCAAATAAAAAAATACTCAATAACTATTAGTTATTGGCACCGTTAACCGGAATTATCCTGGAACAATAAACACAGGAGGTCTATTTAAATTACTAACAGTTACTTTCACATTTTGTGAAATCTCCAGTTGACCATCACTAACAGTGACTTTAACATAGTGTTCTCCAGCATCATCATAAGTAGTTGCATATACTTCAGAAGTCATCCAACCAGAAAATGTTACAGTTAGTTCATCATCTTCAGCATCACTAATAGTAGTTTCTATTAGAACAACATCTCCTTCAGTTACTTCAATGTCTTCAATTGGTGCAAGATGGGGTATTGTATTTATGTGTTCAACATAAATATTAAAACTTTCTGTTACAGTATCTGTTCCATCAGTTACTTGAACATAAGATACATAATCACCATTATCTCCATCTGCAGTAACCCAAACACCATCTTCATCAAATGGTGCTCCAAAACTCATAATAAAATTATCACTATCTGCATCCACAGCACCTACACTTAGAACAATAATCTCTGTTTCCATTGCATAGATATCTTCAACACCACTTAAGATAGGAAGTCTGTTTTTATTTTTCACAATAATTTTTACTTCTTTTTGAATAGTATTATTCTCACTATCTTCTGCAGATACAATAACAGTGTATTCACCTGCATCATCATAAGTTGTAGTATATTCATCAGAAGTCATCCAACCAGAGTAAGATAATGAAAAGATATCATTTTCTAAATCATAGAAATTACAATTTAAACTTACTGTATCAGTTTCAAAAACAACCATTTCTTCTTGACATTCAACAACAGGGGCTTTGTTTCTAGGATACACAATTACTAGAACATATTCTTTTATTACTAGATCACCATCTGTTGCACTTATAGTAATAAGATACCTTCCAATATCTCCATCTTGTGTTTGCCATAAACCAACTTCATTAAATGGATTAGTAAAAGTATATTCAATTAAATCATCATCAGGATCAACTGCTTTTGGTTGAAGATCAATAAGATCTCCCTCAACTGCAGAAACAGTCATAGCAACATCTGATTCATTTATTTCTTCATCTGCATAATTTATTAATTCTCGATCATCATCAACCAACACAGAATCATCATCAAACATTATTTCACTTCTATCACCAAGCAATCCTGAATCCATATCAAATGCAGATTTATTATCAGGTACGTAAGTCAAACTGCAAGCAGAAAGAAGTAAAGTTGCAATTATCAAAAATGCTAAAATTCCTATTTTATTTATCTTTTTCATTTGAATCCCCTCAAGTGTTAAATATATCATAAGTATGATTTATTTACTACTATCCCGCCCCTTTTTTCCAGAAAATTTACTAAATTTAACTATTTAAACCTAAGTATTCAGTATCATATTTAAATATTTCTATTTTAGAGTGACTACAAATCAGAATTTGAAGAAAATCCATTTAAATACCTATTATAAAACAACTAAAATACAACCTACATAAATGAAACATTTATAAAAAAATAGAGTATTTTCAAATACTAATAATACTAATAAACAGGTCTAAGGGGTATTTTAATGGATGAAGACAAAAAACATGATACTGAAGATACTATAGAAACAAATCTTAATATAAAAGAATTTGGTATTAAGGCCAAAGACTTTTTTTCTAACAAAAAAATATTCAACAAAACTACCCTTATAATACTCTTAATTTTAGTTACAATGATTTGTTCAATTTACTTTAGAACATACACTGAAACACTACCTAAAACAGAAGACTGGGCAGAAAGCTCAGTTATTAGTTATTATAAATCACAAATAAAAACGCAAGTAGACTCAGAATATCCTAACCTTCCAGAAGTAAATAAAGAAGATCTCATAAATAAACGATTTGCAGAAGTTTATCAAACAGAAAAAAATAATATAGAATCATCTCAAAAAAGTTTGGCAGCACAATACAGGGAAGATTTTCAAGATGAAAATAATCAAACTTACCTGCTTGCAATTGATCCTTATTATTATTCTCTAAAAGCAACAAACTTAATTGAAGATGGAACAGTTTGCGATGAGATAAAAGAAGACGTATGCTGGAACACACATGAAGTTGCGCCAAAAGGAAGAGAAATGACACTTGATGGACACACATTAATTCTTTTCTGGACATATAAAATCTCTAACTTTTTCAAACCAGGAACACCCTTATTAAACTCAATATATCTTATTCCTGCACTAATCATATTATTAGGGCTTATACCTGCATTTTTTATTATTAAAAAATATGCAGGAATTGTAGGTGGATTTGTTGCAGCAATGCTTGTAGGAATACACCCATACTTATTAGGTAGAACTCCTGCAGGATTTGTAGATACAGATGCATATGGTATAACAATGCCCTTGTTCATCTTTTGGTTTATTATAGAAGCGTTTTCTGCAAGAAGCTATCAGAAAAAAGGTTTATTTGCAGCGCTAGCAGGAGTTGCAACATGGATATTCTATAAAACTTGGGGAGGAGGATGGTACTTCTCATTCGATATCTTAATTGCAGTATTAATTGGAATGATAATTTACCAAATAATAAAAATACTAATAGATTCTAAAGAATCAAAGAAAAAACATATCAAATTGTTTCATTCAAGAATTATTAGATCAAATCTAATAATATTTGCAGTTTATTTATTAGTAACAATTATATTTATGAGTTACAAAGTAGTAATTTCTACACTAACATCTGTAACGCGATCTGCAGGATTACAGAATGCAGTTCATTCGACATTGTGGCCTAATGTTTATACAACAGTTGCAGAGTTAAACACACAGAGTCTAACAGGAATAACAAAGGCCCTAGCTTCAAGCAGTCTAGGACAAACAATGATATTTCTTGCATTACTCGCAATTCCATTATCACTAATAAAAGTATACAATAAAAGAACATGGACTTATTTAATTGGATCAGCGATATTATACTTAATCTTAACAAGCAAATCTATTATTGCAAAAATAAGTCCTAACTTTTACATAGTCTTAATTTTACTAACAGTTGCAATAGGAATACTTGTTAATTTATTTCAAGAGAGAAAAGAGAGAGCAAGTATATTACTTCCTGCACTATTAGGTGCTCTTTTTGCTGGAACTATTTTTGCCTCTGTAAGAGGAATAAGATTTGTTTTATTGGGGATTAATCCATTCTCATTAATGATTGGGTTAACAATAGGAATACTATTTATTAAATTAAGTAAAAGGTTGCATGTTCTATTTGACATACCAAAGATTGCAACAAAAATTATTGTTCTTATTTTAGTTGTAATAATTTTTGTAAATTATTTTGGTGCTGCACACATAGTTTCACTAAATGAAATCCCACAAATGAATGATGCATGGCATGAGTCTTTAACAAAAATAAGAGCAGAATCAGATCAGAAGGCGATAATCACTTCTTGGTGGGATTTCGGCCACTGGTTTAAAGCTGTTGCAGATAGAGCAGTAACATTTGATGGTGTAACTCAGAATACGCCAATGGCCCATTGGGTTGGAAAATCACTTGTAACAAGCAATGAAGATTTAACAGTTGGAATACTTAGAATGCTTCATTGTGGATCAAATGACGCATTTGAATTATTAAATAATGAATTAAATAATCCTGCACTAAGCGTAGCTATTCTTGACGAGATCGTGCAAGAGAACAAAGAAGATGCTAAACAAATTCTCTTGAGTAAAGGTTTTCAAACTAGTTCAGTAAATAGTATATTACAAAAAACACACTGCAATCCTCCAGAGGCATACTATATAACTAGTGGGGATATGGTTTCTAAATCAGGAGTTTGGGCACACTTTGGATTATGGGATTTCAAAAAAGCAGATCTTTATTATAATGGAAAAAGTAAAGACTTTTCTTCATTCACAAATCTTGCAAAAATACATAATTATGAAGATTCTGAAATAGAAGTTCTATTTGATGAAATAAATATGCTTCAAACTGAAAAAGAAGCTAACACTTGGATAAGTGGTTGGCCAGGATATATTGGCACAGGATCATGTTTAAACATCAATAACACAGTTAATTGTAATATTAATGTAAAAATTGGTTCACAAAATGGTGCAGATTTAGTTATAGAAAAATATATATTTAATAAACTTACAGAAGAAGGCGAAGGGGTATTAGGAATATATAAAGGAACAACAAAAGTAGGTGAAGATAAGGTAAGTATAAGATCATTTACAACTGAAATCAATAACGAATTAAAAACTTATGACTCTTCAGCAAGTGGTGTTGATATTTCAATATTTAATATTGGCAATAGTGCAGTAGTTAGTTCTAAAGAATTAAGCACTTCAATTTTCACAAGACTATTTTATTTTGATGGTAAATATACCACCCACTTTGAAAAGTTCTCAGATCTTAGATCACAAACATCAAATCAAAGAATAATAGTGTGGAAAATTAATTGGGATGGAAATGTATTATCTGCAGGACCAACTCCTGTTAATATTACCATTGAATAGAGTAAATTTAATGGCTTTTTAAGGGTAAAAATAGCATAAAAAACACAACACTTATAAAGCTAAACTATTTCTTATTTTAGTATGGTGCACGACGATAAAATGCCTAAGAATATTGAAGAAAATAATGTTAGAAATGATGAAAATCTAGCAGAAACTAATGACAAAATAATTCCTCAAATAATTGATGAGGAAATGAAAACTTCATACTTAGATTATGCTATGTCTGTTATAATTGGCAGAGCACTTCCCAATGCAAAAGATGGGTTAAAACCAGTTCATAGAAGAATTCTTTTTGCAATGAATGACCTTGGATTACAGTACAACAAGCAATTTAGAAAGTCTGCAAGAATTGTTGGAGACGTTCTTGGTAAATATCATCCACATGGAGATCAATCAGTATATGATGCATTAGTTAGAATGGCACAAGAGTTTTCTCTTAGATATCCTTTAGTTAATGGTCAAGGAAACTTTGGAAGTATAGATGGGGATAGCCCTGCAGCAATGAGATATACTGAAGCAAAGATGATGAAAATTACAGAAGAGTTGCTTCAAGATATTAACAAAGAAACTGTTTCTTTTGTAGAGAACTTTGATGGTTCATTAACAGAACCTGAAGTTCTTCCAGCAAAACTACCCAACTTATTAGTTAATGGTTCCTCAGGAATTGCAGTTGGAATGGCAACAAATATTCCACCCCATAATGTAAAAGAAGTTTGCTCTGCAATAATTGCAAAAATCGATAATCCAGATCTTACAGTTGCTGAAGTCATGGAATACATTCCTGGGCCAGATTTTCCAACTGGAGGAATAATAATTGGCAGAACAGGTATACAATCAGCCTATGCAAAAGGCAGAGGGATTATTAGAATTAAAGGAAAATGCCATCAAGAAACAGTAAGAAATAAGAACGCAATCATAATCACAGAACTACCTTACATGGTTAACAAAGCATTAATGATAACCCAAATTGCAAATGGGGTTAAAGATAAAGTCATTGAAGGCATCTCAGACATAAGAGATGAAACTGATAGAACAGGTATCAGAGTAGTTATTGAATTAAAAAGAGATGCATCATACGAAGTTGTTGAAGCACAGCTTCTAAAACATTCAAGATTACAAGTTAGTTTTGGTATTAATCTTCTTGCAATACTAGATAAAAAACCTGTAACTCTAACATTACTAGATGCACTAGCTGTGTTTATAGATCATAGAAAAGAAGTAATAATAAAAAGAACTACTTTTGATCTAAGGAAAGCAGAAGAAAAAGCGCATTTATTAGAAGGTCTAGTTATTGCACTAGACAATCTTGATGCAGTTGTAAAATTAATTAAATCATCAAAAACCGCAAAGGATGCACGAGAAGGATTAATTAGAAATTTTGATTTAAGTGAAAAACAAGCACAGGCAATTCTAGATTTAAAATTACAAAAACTAACTGGTTTAGAACAAAACAAAATAAAAACAGATCTAAAAGATGCACTGTCACTAATAGAAAAACTAAAAATAATTTTATCTGATGAAAACGAAATTAAGAAAATAATAAAGAAAGAATCAAAAGAATTAATAGAAAAGTTCAGTGATGAAAGAAGAACAGAGATTTCAGATCAGGAAGAAGAAGTTGACATTGAAGATATGATTGAAGAAGAAGATCAAGTAATAATGATAACAAATTCAGGTTACATAAAAAGAATGCCAATAAAAAACTACAAAATCCAAAATAGAGGAGGAAAGGGAGTTATTGGTATGCAAACAAAAGAAGAAGATTTTATTGAAGATATATTTATTGCAAATACAAAATCTTACTTACTCTGTTTCACAAATAAAGGAAAAGTTCATTGGCTAAAAGTATATAAAATACCTGAAGCTTCACGACAAAGCAAAGGTAAAGCAATAATAAATTTACTTAACCTAAAACAAGAAGACTCTATTAGTGCAGTTATCCCAATAAAAGATTTTAGTAAATCAGAATACCTTGCAATGGTCACAGAAAAAGGAATAATTAAAAAAACAGAATTAAAACTCTATAGCCGACCAAGAAATGGAGGAATTATTGCAATCAGTTTAGATCAAGAAGATGAATTAGTTAAAGTTCTGAAAACATCAGGCTCAGAAAATATAATGATTGCAACAAAGAATGGTCAAGCAGTAAGATTTAATGAAAAAGATGCTCGACCAATAGGAAGAAGTGCCAGAGGAGTAAGAGCAATAACATTAGTTAAAGATAAAGTTATAGGTGCAGTTGTTGCAAAAGATGATGCTACAATCCTAACAATTACTGAAAACGGTTATGGTAAAAGAACAAGTATTCCTGAATATAGACTCATAAGAAGAGGTGGAAAAGGAGTTAGAAATATTATCTGCAGTCCAAGAAATGGAAAAGTTGTAGAAATAAGACAAGTTTATGATCAGAATGAAATAATCATTATGAGCAAACAAGGGCAAGTAATAAGAACACAAGCTTCACAAATCTCAGTTATAGGAAGAAACACCCAGGGTCTAAGAATTATGAAACTTAAGGCTGGCGATAAAGTAACAAGTATTGCAAAAGTTGTTAATAATGATTAATTCTATTTGCTCCAATAGTGTAGTCCGGCCAATCATCTCGGCCTCTCGCGCCGAGGACACGGGTTCGAATCCCGTTTGGAGCATTAACAATCCTTTGGGATTCAAACAAAGTTCCTTTGGTGCCAACAGTTTACTGTTGAGTACGAATTCATTTTGGAGTGTTATTCTTAATAATATTTAGTAAAATATATAAATAACAAAAAGGTAAGCTTTATATGCCAAAATTAATACTAATAAGAGGATATAGTGGCTCAGGAAAATCAACCTTAGCCAAAGCTATTGGTAAAAAATATAAATTTGTCGTGCTTGGACATGATTCATTTATTTTTGATTATCATCCTTTTGAAGTATCAGGAAAAGAATTTAAATTAGCAAATCAAAATTTATTTTCATGCTTCAAAAATTATCTTAATAAATCATACAATATAATTTTAGAAGGAGTTTTCAGTTCAATTGACAAAAGAATAAATAATATAGATATAAATAAGTTTGTTAAATTAGCTGAAAAACACCAATATAAAATAATAAAAATATTATTATTAATTGGTAAAACAGAGTCCTGCAAAAGAACTAGCAAGAGAGGGACCCCTGTACCTACTTCATTGTTTCAAAAGCTAAAGAACTCTCTTGATAAAACCTTGTATGGAGATGAACTTATAATAAATACTACTAAACTAAAAAAACAAGAAATTCTAAAGTTAATTGAAAGAAAATATTTTAAGAAATAAATAATTAAAAAGCGCCCAAATCAAAGCAACTTTTAAATATTATCGAACACTTTGATATTTAAGTTGTGAGCCTGGTTTAGATAAGACTATCTGCCAAACATGGTTATGTCGTGCTCTGAAAGAACCTGCAGAACTTAATAAATAATAGCTCCACATTCTAAAAAATCTTTTATCATAATTATTTTTAAGCTTGCTCCAATTGTTATTAAAATTATTATACCAAGCCATCAATGTAGGATTATAATAAACTCCAAAGCTATGCCAATCATCAAGTTGAAATATGCCTTCATATGTTTTCGTAATCTGAACTGCAGAAGGCAGCATTCCATTTGGAAAAATATATTTATCTGTCCAAGGTTCAGTGGAAATAGTTGAAATACTTGTACCAATAGTATGTAATAAAAATAAACCATCTGTTTTTAGACAAGAATTGACAATCTTAAAAAACTTATTATAATTCTTGTAACCTACATGTTCAAACATCCCAATAGATACAACACGATCAAACTTGTGTTTAAGATTTCTATAATCCTGCAACCTAATTTCAACATCAAAACCTTTACAAAATTTTCTTGCAAGCTTTACCTGCTCTTTAGAAATAGTAATACCTAAAACTTTAACTTTATATTTTTCTGCTGCAAATTTTGCAAAACTACCCCACCCACATCCAATATCTAAAACAGTCATTCCTGGTTTTAATTTTAACTTCTGACAAATTAAATCTAATTTAGCTTCCTGTGCTTTATAAAGAGTTTTTGAGTTCTTCCAATAAGCACAACTATAATTCATTCTTTTATCAAGCATATATTTATAAAGGTCATTACCAATATCATAATGTTTCTCACCCACAATAAAAGCTCTTGATTTTGCTTGTCTATTAGTTAATTTAGCTTTTAAAAAAAGCCAAAATAGGTTTTTTGAACCTTTAACTTTTTTATCTAATCCTGCTTTTAGAATTCTATAGATAAGTTCATCAACTGCCTTACAATCCCACCATTTATCCATATAAGATTCTCCTAGAGCAAGAGAACCACCAGTTAAAACTCTCGAATAAAAATTATTGTTATGAACTTGAATATCCCAAGGGCGATTACCATTAATTTTAACATCTGCAAAATCTAAAATTTCTTGCAAGGCCCTTTTTATATTATTAACTACCATTATATGATAGAAATCAACAAGAATATAAAAAACTATCTAAATATAATACCTATAAAGTGCTATTAAGGTAATCGTCTATATCTGGTATTAATCATTCCCCATTCTAAGAATAGAATAAGCAGAGCCATTAAAAGAAGTATTGACTTTGTATCTTTGCTGATATATGTTTCCTGTGGGTTAGCTAGTATATCCTCAAATGCTGCAGAAAATGAAGTTATGTTGTTACCATCATAGAATTGTCCTTCAGTCATATTAGCAATATATTTTAATTGTTCTGAATCATAAACTGCAGTCACATTATAATATTCTGGAAGATACCCCACATTCCCTTTATTTGAACCAATGCCAATTGTATTTATTATAATCTGACTATCTTGAGCATATTGCAATGCTACATCTAATGATTTTCTGCTAAAACTATCAACAGTGTTACTACCATCGCTCATTAAAACCAATATTCTTCCTTTTTCAGAAAGAGCTAATAAATTACTTCCACTGATAATCGCGCCAGCAAGATCTGTTCCACCAAGAACAAGGGGTTTAAGGTTGTCAATCTTATCAATAACTAAATTTTTATCATCAATGAGAATTTGATCAATAAAAGAACTCCCTGCAAAATCAATAAGCCCTATTTTTGATCCTCCTCTAATTTCCTTAACAAAAAGTTTTGCCTGCTCTTTAGCTGCACTTAGACGATTAGGTTCAAAATCATCAGCAAGCATAGATGCACTTGTGTCAATTGCAATTACAAAATCCGCGTCATGACTTAAATTTTTGTACCATATAGTAGGACTAGTTATTGCAAGAATTACAAAAAATAAAACAAGTAATCTCATTAATAATATTGACCAATTTTTTGTAATAATTTGATCTGGACCAACACCAGTTAATCTGTGTATTGTGTCAAAATTTGAGAATCTTATTGCTTTAAATCTAGCATTTTTAAGAAAAGTGAAATGACTAATAATTAATATAGGTATACTTAACAAATACCATAAGAATACAGGATTTTCAAAAAATATTTTTATCATATTTAACAATACTCACATAACTTTAAGAGTTTACAACAATTCTCTTTCTGAAAAACTTAACTAATTTTGAAAATGCATCTTCAGTTGTTTCTAATCTCAACAAATCACATTTCATAACTTTAAATAATCTTGCTATATTAATCTCTTCTTTAAGGATAGTTTCGTGATATAATTTTCCATACTTTGCAGCATCGACATAAATCCTTTTATCAGTTGAAGGATCTTGAACAACAACCTGGCCCCTTTCTGGCAAATATCTATCTCTATGATCTTTAACCATTATTCCAATTATATCATATTTCTCATTTAATATCTCAATATATTTATGCCAACCTTTTTTAAGACCAATAAAATCACTAATAATTATAATAACCAATCTTCTTTGTTTTAAGTTTAAGAGAACTTTCATCATCTTACCGAAATTAAATTCACCACCGTAATTTTCAGGATTAGCTAACAGATTTTTTATTTGGTGCTCAACTGCCAGACCAATATTAGGGTCAACTTTTTTTACAATATTATTATTAAACATCATTAAACCTACGGCGTTTCCTGAATTAAGTATTGGTCTCGCCATACCAACAATTAATTCTGCTGCATACTCTACTTTCATCTTACCATCATTCCTAGAACTAAAAAGCATATTATCACTAACATCAAAAACAAATAATGCATTTACACCTCTATCTTGTTCAAATTGTCTGACTAAAAGATTGTTTGATCTTAAACTCGCTTTCCAATCAATATTATTTGCATCATCACCATAAATATAATTTCGGTATTCAGAAAATTCCATACCCCGCCCTTTATATCTTGTAACCCACTTACCTTCAAATATTTCTGAAAGAAGATTCTGCCTTGTAGTTATTTCAATTGGATGTAATTTATCATCAAAATCTAAATTAAGTTTTCTTACTTTCATATTATATTACTGGCACCTTTTTCAAAATTTCATCTATAACTAATTCTGTATCAATCTCTTCTGCTTGGCCCTCATAATTTAATAACAGCCTGTGTCTTAGGACATTGTGCGCAGTTTGTTTTACATCATCAGGTGTAACATAAGTTCGTCCGTTCATTGCAGCACGAGCTTTTGATGCAATAAACAATGCAATACTACTTCTAGGACTTCCACCAAATGCAACAT
>Ga0075121_1000508_pt1 | contig 26931 bp, 27 predicted proteins | sample AntAceMetag02UKG_FD_69793 | JGI IMG/M metagenome (GOLD analysis project Ga0075121, IMG submission 69793) | Saline lake microbial communities from Ace Lake, Antarctica - Antarctic Ace Lake Metagenome 02UKG | ecosystem: Environmental > Aquatic > Non-marine Saline and Alkaline > Saline | place... | reverse complement strand
AAAGACGATCCCGGTTCTTTTAAAAAAAACAGGCCAAAAAGAAGAGGTAAATCTAAAATCACTAGAGAGGATATTGCATTTTTTAAGAAGAATGGTATAAAATGGGATTAATGAAAATTAGGAAATTTGTTAAAGGAGGTAGGAGATGATAGTAAAAGTTGATGCTGATACCTGTATAGGCTGTGGTCTCTGTGTGAACATGGCTCCAGAAGTATTCCAGATGGATGATGATAAGGCTGTACCTGTAGCTGAGGTAGTTGTTGAGGGGCAGGAAGATAGCGCCAAGAAGATGGTAGAAGACTGTCCGGTCGATTCAATAAGCGTGGAATAAGATATAGTAATCAAACCCCCTTTATCATTTGATAGAGGGGGTCTTTTTTTTGTCCACCTAAATCAGCCTCTATTGACCTTTCCAGCGTTGACAAATTATTCTTATTATGTAAGAATTTTCTCATGATAGATAGATATAGCTTACCTGCGATGAAGAAGATTTGGTTACTGGAGTCCAGGTTTCAATATATGCTTGATGTTGAGCTTGCGGTTCTTGAAGTCCTTCAAGAGAAGAAGAGAATTCCTTTAAGCAAAAAGAGATTGCTGGCAGTTAAAAAGAGAGCCTCTTTTGACGTTAAGAGAATAGAAGAAATAGAGAGAGCTACAAACCATGATCTAATTGCATTTCTTAAAAATTTAGAAGAGAACATCGGCAAAGATGCTCAGTATATTCATAAAGGACTTACTTCATCAGATGTTCTAGATACAGCTCTATCACTTCAGCTTAGAGATGGGATCAAGATTCTAGAAAAAGATTTAGCCGAGTATTTAAAAGCATTAAAATCTCTGGTTAAGAAATACAAGAATCTGCCTGCAATAGGCAGGAGCCATGGTATACATGCAGAGCCGACTACATTGGGTCTGAAGTTTTTAAACTTTTATTCAGAAGGCTTAAGGAACCAAGAGCGCCTTAAGAAAGCCAAAGAGGATTTGGCATTCATTGCAATATCTGGTGCAGTAGGTACTTATGTCAGCATGCCTCCCGATGTTGAAAAAGCAGTTGCAAAGAAGCTTAAGATGAAAGAAGAGCCTATCTCTACTCAAGTGATACCTAGGGATAGACTTGCCAGCCTCTTTGCAGTATTTGCTTTAATAGCCGCATCGCTTGAGAGATTTACAACAGAGATAAGACATTTACAGAGAACAGAGGTGAACGAGGTCTTAGAGCCGTTTGGTAAGAAACAGAAAGGATCTTCTGCCATGCCTCATAAGAGAAACCCTATTCTCTGTGAAAGGGTATCTGGTTTGGCCAGAATCTTTAGAGGCTACCTTGCTCCAGTCATGGAGAATATAACTCTCTGGCATGAGCGGGATATATCTCATTCATCAGTTGAGCGTGTTATGTTGCCAGATGCCTTTATCCTTTTGGATTATATGTTCCATATTATGATTAAAATTGTTAAAGGTTTAGATGTTAATAAAGAAGCAATCAAAGAAAACATTTGGCTGAAGAAAGGACTCTTTGCATCTGGCAGATTGATGGTTATGCTTATAGATAAAGGGTTGTCGCGTTCAGAGGCTTATGATTTGATACAGGAGCCGGCTTTAAAATCATATCGAGAGAAGATTGATTTTAAAGATCTGGTCGTTAAAGATTTAAAGATTAAGAAGTTTCTCAATGAAAAAGAGATTGAAAAAACTTTTGATCTCAGTTCCTACCTTAGTTATACAGATAATGTTTTTAAGCGTTTTGGGATCTAGCAATAGAAAGCCGGGGCTTTAGAAAATGTATTTTAACAGTCATAGAATCGATCTAGCATATAGGCTGTTTTTTTATTGTTTAATATATAGTTTTTACTCTTGAAGAGGGGATGATATTCTGTTATAAAATTCTTCTAAAGCTTTGCGATTAAGAAGAGCCCATCTCTTGATTTTAAAAGGTTTATCAGAATAGAGCATTGTTTTTAAGGGATAATATTTTTAAACAGAGGAGTCTAATATGATGGATTATAAGAAATCCGGTGTCGATATTGACAAGGCAAATCTTTTTGTAAAAAAAATAAAACCAATTGTTAACTCTACAAAATCTAAGCGTGTCTTAGATGACATTGGTCCTTTTGCAGCGCTTTACAGTATTAAAGAGTTTAAAAAATATAAACATCCTGTCTTGGTCTCTTCAACAGATGGAGTGGGCACGAAGATAAAACTCTGTATCGCAACCGGGAGATTAGAGGTTGCAGGATATGACCTTGTTGCTATGAACGTCAATGATATTATAACAACCGGGGCGATACCTCTGTTCTTTTTGGATTATTTTGCAACTTCAAAGCTCGATGTTGAGGTTGGTAAAAAATTAATTAAAGGGATAGCAAAAGGTTGTAAAGATTCTAATATGAGCCTTGTTGGCGGTGAGACTGCAGAGCTGCCTGGATTTTACAAAAAGGATGAGTTTGATCTGGCTGGTTTTTCGGTAGGAATTATCGATAAGGATAGAGTTATCAAAGGAGACAAGATTAAGAGCGGAGATCTTTTAATAGGGCTTCCTTCCTCAGGACCTCATAGTAACGGCTACTCTTTAATCAGAAAGCTTTTTAGTATAAGAGAGGTTAAAGAATACTGGCATAGTTATGTTTTAAAGCCAACCCGCATTTACGTTAAAGATATTTTGACTCTTTTTGACAAGGGTTTAGATATTAAAGGTATGTCGCATATAACGGGGGGTGGATTCTATGACAATATTGAAAGGATCTTGCCTAAAAATGTAGATGCCGTTATAGATAAAGGCAGCTGGAAAATAAGCAAGGTATTTAAAGAGATACAGAGACGAGCGAAGATTGAAGACAAGAAGATGTACAGGACTTTTAATATGGGCATAGGATTTGTACTTGTTCTATCTGAAAAAGAGTATAAGAGCATGAGCAATATCTTTAAAAGTTTAGGCAAAAAGTGTTATCTTATTGGAAGAGTAGAGAGAGGTAACGGAGAAGTAAAGATCATATGAGAGTTTTAGTTATAGGCTCCGGCGGCCGTGAGCATGCTTTAGTCTGGAAATTAAGTCAGTCAAAGCGAGTCAAAGATATATATGCCTCTCCAGGCAATGGCGGTATTTCGGATTTAGCTCAGATTGTAGATATTGATAACAAAGATTTACATGGTATTGTCGAATTTGTAAAGAGAGAGAGCATAGATTTAACTATTGTCGGGCCCGAAGATCCGCTTACCGCAGGTATTGTCGATCTTTTTCGCGAGAACGGCTTAAGGGTCTTTGGCCCATCTAAGGATGCTTCCAGGCTTGAAGGCAGTAAGGTCTTCGCAAAAGAGTTTATGCAAGAAGAGAAAATACCAACAGCAGATTTTAAAGTTTTCAATGATTATAATCAAGCCAGAGAATATTTAAAAGAACAGCAATTTCCAAAGGTCATTAAAGCGGATGGTCTCTGCGGAGGTAAAGGTGTCTTTGTGGTTGAAAGCTTGGCTGAGGCAGAGGATGCGTTAGCTAAAATAATGGATCAGAAGATTTTTGATACCGCAGGCGATACTATTATAATTGAAGAATGTCTTTTCGGAGAAGAGGCTTCTATTATTGCAATATCGGATGGAGATAATATTGTTCCTCTTGCATCATCTCAGGATCATAAGCAGGTTTATGAGGGAGATAGAGGTCCTAATACAGGCGGCATGGGAGCATATTCGCCTGCGCCTATTGCAGAAGGTGAGATTTTCGATAAGATTATAAGCGATGTTTTAAGGCCGACTATTCTTGGAATGAAAAGAAGAGGCACTCCTTTTAAAGGGGTCTTGTATGCCGGGATTATGATAGTGGATGGTAAGCCCTATGTTTTAGAATTTAATGTTAGGTTTGGCGATCCTGAGACGCAGGCTATATTACCTAGAATGGATGTTGATATAGTCGATCTATTAGAGGCATCTATAGATGGTAGGCTTAGCGGGTTCAATATGAAATGGAAAGGTAAGTCGTCTGTCAGTGTTGTTCTTGCATCAAGTGGTTATCCAAGCAGTTATGAAAAAAATAAAGAGATATCAGGGTTAGAAGATGCGGCTGCCATAAATGATGTTTTCGTATTTCATGCCGGCACAGTTAAAAAAGAGGATTTTGGAGGAATAAAATATTTTACAGCTGGAGGCCGAGTTTTAAATGTTACTGCTTTAGGTGATAATATTAGAGAAGCAAAAGAGAGAGCCTATAGAGCAGCGGAGCTAATAAGCTTTGAAAATATCTATTACAGAGGAGATATTTCAGATAAAGCTTTAAAAGAGGAGGTTTAAAATGGGAAAAGCTTTGATAAGTATAGTTTTGGGAAGTGATTCAGATCTGCCTATGATCAAAGGCGGCTTAGAGGCTTTAAAGAGTTTTAAGGTTGATCATGAAGTCAGAATATTATCAGCCCATCGCTGTCCCGATGATGTAAGGAAGTTTGCCCGTGGTGCTTCCAAGCGGGGTATAAAAGTCATAATAGCCTGTGCTGGTATGGCGGCACATCTACCTGGAGTAATTGCGTCTTTTACAACTCTTCCGGTAGTAGGAGTTCCTATTCCTTCTAAGGCTTTAAAAGGTGTTGATTCTCTGGCTTCGATATTGCAGATGCCTTCGGGTATACCGGTTGGAACTATGAGTATAGGTGAGACAGGAGTTAAGAATGGAGTTATATTTGCTCTCCAAGTAATAGCGTTAAATAGTGAGAGTTTAAGAAAGAAGCTGTTAAAATATAAAGAGAATCTAAGAAAACAGGTTTTAGCTAAAGATGAAAAAATATCCGCCATGTTTAAATGAACACCGAATATCTAAAACTTAGCGTACTTGACCCTGAAGAGGAGAAACTAGAGAAGGTAGTAAGAGTTCTTTCTAGGGGTGGTCTGGTTGTTTTGCCTACAGAGACAGTCTATGGGATAGGTTTTGATACCGAGTCTAAAGCAGCAATGGATAGAATAGAGGTTATAAAAAAAGAACGCCAAGATAAACCTTACAGCATATCCATTCCCGATTTTAGTTGGCTTAAAAATTATAGGCTCAGTAAAGATTCTCTCAACAAGGCCAATCTTATTGAGGATCTATTGCCCGGTCCGATTACATTTGTAGTAGAGACAGAAGATAGGGGTAAGTTAGGGTTTAGAGTTCCTATGAATAAGATTACTCAGGATGCAATAACTCTTTTTAAAAAACCTATCTATTTAGCCAGTGCTAATATCTCAGATGGTGTTCCTGCCAAAAATGCCCAGGAGGCTATTGACTATCTTTGGGGTAGAGTCGACTTGATAATAGATGGCGGCTGCTCTACTTTATGCGTAGCATCTTTAGTGCTTGATTTAACTCAAAATCCTGTGAAGATTTTAAGAGAAGGACCCCCTTTCTTTACAGCAGAGGTAAAGAAGAGGTTTAATATTAAATAATTATGAAAGTACTTTTTGTCTGTACAGGCAACAGCTGCCGCAGCCCTATAGCTGCTGCGCTTTTGAAAAAAATGGCTCAGGAACAGGGTTTAGATATTGAGACTAAAAGCTGTGGAACTGCCGCTCTCTTGGGTATGGAGGCTACTAAAGAGGCTATTGAGGTTTTAAAGAGAGAGGATATAAGGATATTTGATCATCGATCTAAGCCCTTAACAGAAGAGCTTATCGATTGGGCTGATCTTATTCTTGTGATGGAGGAGAGGCACAGAAGAAGCTTATTACAGTATCAACCCCAAGCCAATGAAAAAGTTTTCCTATTAACAGAGTTTGCAGGATCAGGAAAACAGGATATAATTGATCCTATTGCTAAGCCACTTGAAGTTTATGAAGGGTTGTCGATTGATTTGAAGTTCTATTTAATTAAAGTGATAGAAAGGATTGAGAATGAAAATATCTCTGGGTAGTGACCATAGAGGTTATAAAAGCAAAGAATATCTTAAGAAAATTCTTAAAGATCTTGATATCGCATATAGTGATGAAGGGACTTTAGGCGAGGAGTCTTGCGACTATCCTGATTTTGCTAAGTTAGCTGTCGAGAGAGTGCTGAGAGAAGAGGTCGATTTTGCAATTCTAATATGCGGCAGCGGTCTTGGGATGTCTATAGCAGCAAATAAATTTAAAGGTATTAGAGCTGCGCTCTGCTTGAGCGCTGATATGGCTCAGATGGCACGGCAACATAATGATGCTAATGTTTTGGTGCTTTCAGCAAGTTTTATAGAGCTAGGAGAGATTAAAAATATATTAAATGCCTGGTTAGGTAATGATTTTGAAGGGGGTAGACATGAGCGGAGAGTCCGCAAGATTAGCGAGTTTGAATAAACGGTATTTTTATCAGGATATTAAGAGGGTCGATCCAGATATCTACTCTTGTTTGATCAAAGAACTTAACAGGCTGCGGGACAATCTAGAGCTTATTGCTAGTGAGAATGTTGTTTCGTCCGCTGTCTTAGAGGCGGCCGGGAGCATATTAACAAATAAATATGCAGAGGGTTATCCTAATGCTCGCTGGTACGGTGGCTGCAAATATATCGATGAAATTGAAAGCATTGCAATAGAGCGAGGCAAAAAATTGTTTCGGGCTGAACATGCCAATGTACAGCCGCACTCTGGAACTCAGGCTAATATGGCGGTCTATGCAGCTGCTATAAAGGCAGGAGATACTCTTCTTGCTTTAGATATTGCATCCGGCGGACATCTCTCCCACGGTCATCCTAAAAACTTTTCTGGTCAAATTTACAACGTTGTAAAATATGGAGTAGACTCCAAGAGTTATCTTATAGATTATAATCAGGTTAGAGACCTAGCCAAGAAGCATAAGCCAAAGATCATAGTTGTTGGCCACAGTGCTTATCCAAGACAATTGGACTTTATGAAGTTTAGGGAGATAGCCGATGAAGTCGGAGCTTATATTCTTGCTGACATTGCTCATGTTGCAGGACTTGTTATAACAGATTTACACCCCAATCCGATTGATGCTGGAATTGAATTTACGACCACAACGACCCATAAGACTTTGCGAGGTGCAAGGGGCGGGATGATATTAACGAATAAAGAGTTTGCAAAATCTATAGACTCTAGTCTTTTTCCAGGTTCTCAGGGCGGACCGTTACCGCATATTATTGCAGCTAAGGCGATAGCTTTTAAAGAGGCCGCTAAGCCGGAGTTTAAAGAATACCAGAAGCATGTCCTGGCCAATGCTAAAACCTTGGCTAGTTGTTTTTTGAGCAAAGGGTATAATGTTATGACTGGAGGAACAGACAATCACCTTATTCTTCTGGACGTTCATGCTAAGTACGGTATTACAGGTAAAGATGCATCTCGCTGGCTTGAAGAGGCTAATATTACGGTTAACAAGAACCTTATTCCTTATGATAAGCAGTCTCCATTTTTAACAAGCGGGCTAAGAATTGGTTCTCCGGCTGTGACTACAAGAGGTATGGAAGAGAAGGAGATGGTGGAGATAGTCAACTTCATAGATCAAGTGTTAGAAAGTAAAGGTAGTGTTGATGCTGCAAAAAGAGTCAGGCTCAAAGTCCTAGAGCTGCTTGAGGATTTTCCTCTCTATCCGGAGATTAAAGATGAATAGTAGACCTTGCTGGGATAAGTACTTTATGAATATAGCAACCATTGTGGCTAGCCGTGCAACCTGTTTGCGGCGTAAAGTAGGGGCTCTTATAGTAAAAGAGAGAAGAATACTTGCCACAGGCTACAATGGTACTCCCTCAGGTGTCACGCACTGTGAGGAAGCAGGGTGCTTAAGAGAGAAGCTGAACGTTCCTTCAGGTCAGAGGCATGAGCTTTGCCGTGGGCTGCATGCAGAACAGAATGCGCTTCTTCAAGCTGCGCTTCATGGCATCAGCTTGAAAGGCTCGATTCTTTATTGTACAAACCAGCCTTGCATTATATGTGCCAAGATGCTTATAAATGCAGGAATAAAGGAAGTTGTTATAGATAATGGTTATCCGGATAAGCTGGCGGAAGATATGTTCAAAGAAGCTGGAATTAATATTAGGATTGCTGTGCTTGAAGATAATTTAGAGAGCACTATAGGCAAGCCTTAGATAACACAGCATGAGCAGAGGAGATCAATAGTTTTATTATGAAGTGTCCTTACTGCGGCAATATAGAAGATAGAGTCCTCGATTCGCGCAGCTCTTCAGAAGAGATTGTCATAAGAAGACGGAGAGAGTGCTTAAAATGTTTAAGGCGCTTTACAACATATGAGAAAATAGAGAGTATCCCTCTTATTATAATTAAAAAAGATGGCAGAAGAGAAGAGTTCTATCGCGACAAGGTTCTTAATGGTTTGCGCAAAGCCTGTGATAAAAGGTCTATCAGCATTGAAGAGTTAGACAATATAGCGGATAAGATTGAAAAAGACTTAGAAAAGAAAAATCAGAAAGAGATACCTTCTAAAATTATAGGTGAATTAATCATGAAATATTTACATAGGCTGGATCAGGTTGCCTATGTGAGATTTGCTTCTGTCTATAGAGAGTTTAAAGATATAGAAGAGTTTAAAATAGCACTAGATAAGCTCTTGAAGAAAAACAGTGCCAGCTAAGCTTTATTTAGGTAAAGTAAAGTATACTTCAAGATTAGCATCTTCTCTAATTTGATTAAACCAATCGTTTAGCGCTGCATTTTTCTTCTCTGTTAACAGCTCTTCTTGTAATTTATCTTTCTGCTCTTTGAATTCTTCCTCAACCACTTCTTTAATATCATCGATTCTAAGAACAATATATCCTGCCTGAGAAGTTATAACTTTTGGATTAAAGCCCTTGTTTTGGCTATTATCAAGAGCAGTCAAAATATCGGAAGCATTGCCTATGCCTTTTATATAACTGGCTGAGGTTATAAAATCTGTTTCGATGAATTCTAAGGCATTAGCAGCTAATATTGTTTGAATATCTTCTTCGTTATCCAAGGCTAGAATTATTGAGGACAATAATTCTTCAGCCTCTTTTTTTGCCAACTCGTTAGATTTAGAGGCTATATACTCTTTTAATACGCTCTCTTTGGCTTCGTCAAATTCAGGAATATAAGACGCTCTTTTCTCTATTAATTTTATGATATAGAAACCGTTTTTTGTCTCCATAGCACTGCTGATTTCACCCGGATTTAAGGAGAATGCCTGCTCTGTAATCTTGTAGGCCCAGCCGATTTCGGGGATAGGGTCCCAAGGAGAGAAGAACCCGGTTTCATTAAAAGAGAGGTTGGATTTCTCTGCAATTTGAGAGAGACTTGTTTCAGATGCGATATCATTCTCTATTTGCCAGATTAATTCTTGAGCTTTATCACGAGCATTTATTTGAATAAGGTAATCGGATATCTTTGCTCTTAAATCTTCATCGCTTAGACGGGACTCTTCTTTACTTTGCATCTCTTCTAATTCTGCTTCATGCTCTTTGAAATAGTTGTCTATCTCTTCCTCTAGAACTGTTGCTTCAGTTGCGAGGTCTTTGAATAATATGCCCAGACATTCCAGGTTTACTTGCTCCTCTTTTTTAAACCGCTCCCTGTTTTCGCCGTAAAAAGCACCGAGCTCCTCTTCCGTATGGGTTATATCTGCTAAGAACTCTGTAGGTTTTATAAGAATGTAGCTTAATTTAAATGAACTTTTTTCTGACTTAAATTTTTCCCAGGCTTCTATCTCTGTGGCTTCGACTCCTTCGGTTACCTGCTCTATTAATGTTTTTATTTTAAGGTTATCTCGTGTCTGTGCTTCATACTGTTGAGGCCTAAGTCCTAGATAGTATTTGAGCGTTGTTTCATAGCTATCTTTTGAAAAAGCGTTATTCTTCTGAAAAATAGGGGAGCTTTGAATGGCTGCTATTACCTCTGCATCGGATATCTTTATCTTTCTTCGCCTTGCTTCTTCTAGCAATATTATCCTCTGCCAGGTCTGCCCCTCTAGATTCAAAAGATCTTTTACTTTATTTAGGTTCTCTCCATAGAGCATTTGGGCTTGGTTGTAGACCGCATGGTATTGTTTGACAAAATCATCTTTAGGTATCTTTTTTGAAAATACCAATCCTGCAAGAGAGTCTTTACCTTTAGATTTTAGTACGCTACCCACGCCCCAGAGCATAAATGCAGGGACGATGATTATAGCAATAAAAAACATGATGATCTTAATATTCTTTTTCTTTCTAAATTTATCCAGCATAGCTAACTCCTTTTTTCCCTATGATTATATGGGAAAGAGTATCTCTGTGCAATAATTAAAACTGTTTAGTACGAGTTCAACCTATTTTTAAGGCTGGTTTTTAATGTTTTTTAGCTAGATTTAAGTTAAAATATCATATCAAAGAGATATAAAATGGAGAGAAAAGATATGGTGCCTAACAATATTCAAGTAGTCAAAGCAAAAGAGAGATTATTGCTGTTTTCAAAGTTTATTTCTAGAAATCAGCTAACCCATTCCTCTTTTGGAAATATCAGTTTAAAATTAGATGGTCAGATAATAATAAAAAATAGAGGGGTCAACTTAGAAGTGGCCTTAGAGTCTGATTTTTCGGTCATCTCGCTGGAAGATTCGATCGGCGAGCTTAAAGAGCATACTCTTATAAGTAGTGAGTGGAAGATGCACTGTTTAAGTTACCTTAAAAATCCTTCTCTAGGAGCGATACTGCATTTACACCCTATCTACATATCTCTTTTAGATGATTTAGATATTGATTTAGATTCGGATGATCTAGAGTTCAATTATCTTTTAAAAGGCAAAATCAAAAGAGTTCCATTTTATAATCCAGGCTCAGAAGAGTTGGCTAATATAGTAGCTTCTAATATAGATAAATACCACTTTTTAATATTGAATAAACATGGTATTGTCTCTGCAGCAGAAGATTTAGAGATTGCTTATAACTATGCCTTGACTGCAGAGAGATTAGCTCAGAAGTTGATTTATTTGAGATTACTTAAGAATCTATGTTAAGATAGGAAGCGGATGAATTTTTTAAATAGTTTAGTTAAAGTAGAGATGCAATATTTAATAGAAATAGGTTCAAACTATATCCGCCTAGCCCTTCTTGAAAAGAACAAAGATAGTCTTAAAGTTAAGAAGTTCGATTTTTTCTATACCAAAGGCATTAAAGAGGATGATCTATTCTGGGTCCTCTTTAAGGAACGCTTAGAGGCGTTTTCTGTCCCGGAGGCAAGAGGTGTCCATCTTATATTCTCACCTAACTATCTTCTGGCTTGCGCTAAAGTGTTGCCCGTGATTCCAAAAGCTGAAGTAATTAGTCACTGTATGCACGTGCTTACACGCGATATGCATATTACGCCTAGCGATTGCTATCTCGATCATAATATTGTTAAATTAGAGAAAGATAATGTTGTTGTTGGTATGATTACCGGGGTAAAGAGATCTATCTCAGATAGGGTTGTTGATATGTTGAGCAAACTAGGCATCGATGTAGAGAGAGTAGAGACCTCTATTGTATCGCTGGAAAACATCTTTTGCGGCTTGGGGCTAATACCAAGAGAGGGTTCTATCTTGGTATTGAGATTGGAAGAAAGTTATACCGAGTTCTTTTTTATGAAGGATAGAGTCATCAGTTCCTATAAAGTTTCAAGTTTTGGTCTCCAGGATTTAAAAAAATCTTTAATTCGGACAGTTTATACCAATGCTGGACCAATAGAGATAAGCGTGGAAGAGGCGGCTGAAATAGTAAAGAGCGTTGGTTATCCTCCAAAAGAAGGTAACTATGTTGTTAAAAGTGATAGGAGACTGAATATTTTAGAAAAAGCAGGCCATCCAGAAGTAAATGAGGGAGCGTTAAGCATTGCCTATCAACAGTTAAGAATGCTGCTTGCTCCAGCCCTTGATTCTTTCTCTCAAGAATTGGGAGTCTTTATATCTGAATATCTTGGCTTTTTCTCTGAAAAAGAGAAGATTGCCGGAGTCTGTATCATAGGTAGCGGAGCAAGTGTAAAGGGGTTAGGGGAATTTTTAGAAAGCAGATTTGCTATCTCTTATGTCTGCGTGGACCCTTTAAGTGTAACCGATAAAATAGAAGTAGGGGCGGATATTTCCGATAATTATAAAACTGAGATGGGTCTTATACCTGCAGCTTTGAATAGGACTTCCAAGCGGTATAATCTTACTTCGCCTTACTATAGAATCATAAAAGAGACACATAAAGCCAAAAATACAATCTATGTCTATCTGTCCGGGTTAGCAGGTTTTTTACTCTTTTTTTACCTAGGATTAAACTTAAATATGTTTTATTTAGAAAAAATAACCACTAGAGCTGAGAATGCATATAAAGAGCTAGGCCCTTTCTCTCAAAAGTTAAAAGAGGTTGATAAGTTATATGATAATATCGAGTCTTTAGAGGAAAAAATATCTCAAGTGTATACAGACTATTTTGATTGGGCAGGCATTTTAAAACAGATAAGTAGCGTAATTTCGGATCAGATTATCTTGGAGAAGATTCAAGGAGGGGCAGAAGGTAGCGAACGGATTGTATTGTTAAAAGGTAATATCAGTGCTGAATGGGGATCTTTGAACACGGTATTAAATAGTTTTGTCAAAAAGTTAGAAGAGACTGTCTACTTTAAAGAAGCTAAGATATTGGATACTATACATAAAGGTTATAGAAATCAATTATATTTTGAGTTGAAATGTTATTTAAATTAAAAAAATATTTTTTTGAAAAAACTAAATTAGCGGATTTAAGGTATTTAATTCGCTTTGTAAAAGAGAGGAAGATTGCCTTTCTTGTTATACTCTTTGCTTCTATTTTAGGCTATTTAATGTTACGAATATTTATCTTTTCTGAAATTTCAGAAGCGAGGAGTTATCAAAAGAGATTACACCATATAAGCAGGGAAATAAAAGATTTTGACGCTCTGCTCGCTAAGCACCCTAATATAGACCGGGAGATAGAGCTCCTAAGAAAGCGGAAGAGCATCCTTGAGGCTAGTTTCTCGAAAGAGCGGGAATTTCTTACTTTAGCAAATCAGGTGATAATGGAGATGGAAGAGTATGGAATCAGAATAGAGGATTTCAAATACATATATGACATTCCAGCTTCTCCTGTGGACGGTTTAGTAAGGTATGGTTTACAATTACAATGTATAGCTGACTTTTTGAATTTTGGGATGTTTCTTGAGAATTTAGAGCGTAAAAGTTTTAAATCTGGAATTTACGATTTAGACATAACCAAAATAGATGATTGGAACATAAGAATTGATATGAGAATAGATTTTATACTTAATCAAGAGAGATGAGAAAAAAATTAATCAGTTTAACTATATTTCTTGCATGCGGGTTTATTATAGGTATATATTTTATAGGCACCCCTGTGTTAGTGGTTCCAGATGTCGGCGATCTTAAAGAACGGCTTGATAATCAAGCAGAGGTAATCCTTCTTCCCAGCGCAGACGAGATGCGCTTCAATAAGAGGCCTAAAGAATGGTTGAGAAACCCCTTCACCCTACTTAGAGAGGCCGGTTTTTCAGGGGAGATTGCGATTGAAGCAATACTAATATCTCAGAGTGAGAGCCGGGTTATGATAGCAGGTGAGACTTACCGCGAGAATGATGTTGTTGGAGCTTACAGGATTAAAAAGATATTTGATGAATATATTATAATAACTGAAGGTGCAAAAGATTTAGTTATTAAACTGAAAAAAGGAGATTGAGATGAAAAGGATAATAATTGCAATAATGCTTACAATAGTTATGTTAAATCTCTCTTCCTTTGCAGAGGATCCAGGCTTTAAAGCGCCTGCAGATGATCTAAATTTTAAAGCATCGGAAGGGGTTATTCAGGCTCTAGAGATTAAAGATGCGGAGGTAAGAGATATACTTAGAATGTTGGCAGAACAGTTTGCTCTTAATATAGTTGTTTCGGATAAAGTTATAGGTAGAATCAGCGTTAAGTTTTCCAACATCACTGTCCCAGAAGCAATAGATGCAATAGTTACAGCAAGCGGATATGCTTACACAAAGAAAGGTTCAGTTATAAAAGTTACCACTATGAGTGAAATTGAAAGAGAGGCACCTTTTACGAAGGTCTTTGTTTTGAATAATGCTACTGCCGAAGATATGAAGGCTAGCCTTGCAAAAGTTCTTACAGCCGCAGGTTCGATAGAAGTTGATAAAAGATCTAATGCGCTTATTGTAACCGATGTTTCTAATATAATTGAAACAGTTGCAAAGCTGGTAAAAGAGTTAGACAAAGAGACTCCACAGGTTTTAATAGAGGCTAAGATTGTTGAGACCAGCGTGGATGACGATACTCAGTTGGGCATAAAGTGGAATATGAAGGCTACAGCTTCTGGAGCTAGCAGGCCTGCTACTTTTCCCTTCAGCAATGATCATGGAGGTAAGCTCTATCCTAAAAATAGTACCGGCGAAACTACAACTGCTGGCATAGCGGACGAGGGTACTTTTCCAAATTCTAGCGGATTTCCTTATGCAGGGGCAGATGATTTTACATTTGGGACTTTGAACTTTAGCGAGTTCCAGGCAGTATTTCAAGCTATACAGCAGGATGTAGATAGCAAGATATTGTCTCATCCTAGGATTGTTACGCTAAATAATGAAGAAGCAAAGATATTAGTCGGAACAAAGGTTCCAATCCCTGTCTATACTTTTAACAGTGAGACCGGTACCTATGAGATCTCTGGTTATGAAGAAGAGGATGTTGGGATATCTTTAGTGGTGACCCCCCATATATCTCCAAATAACAGGATAAAACTGACCCTCCATCCTATAGTAAGTGATTTCTCAGGGGTCTATGTGGGGCCGAATAATGAACGCCCTTATATTGATACGAGAGAAGCTACTACTCAGGTTCAGCTTGCAGATGGAGAGACAGTAGTTATCGGAGGTTTAATAAAACAGAGAGAAGTAGATACGGTGGATAAGGTGCCGTTTTTAGGAGATATACCGCTCCTGGGCCTTATCTTTAGGCATAAACGTAAGGAGTTAGAGACAACAGATCTTTTAATATTTGTTACAGCCAGTATTGTGCGTAGCAAAATAGAACGCCAAGAACAACTGGTTGAAATCAAAAAACTTTTCAAGCCAGAGAAAGAGCTGGAATAATATTGTGGTTGAAAAAAAAGATATAAAAGTTCTATCTATCCGCAGTGCCTCAGTAATGCTATCTGTTATCTTCTTGATTTTTGTTTATATTTTTATTCAACAGAGAGTCCAGATTGTTTTTTTAGAGAAAAAGGTTAGAGGTATCAATGAAGGGCTGCTGCTTAAAATGGGACAGATTAATGAAGAAATTTCAGAGAGAAAGAGCATGGCGACTAAGATAAAAACCCTTAGAGAGGAAGTGCTCTCTCTAAAAGTAGAGCGTAAGTCTTTAGAGAGAAGCCTTATAGATGTGCAGTTAGAACTCGATAATGCGTATCCTCGCCTTAGAAAGAAGATAAGTTCTTTAGATCAGAGTGTTGATAATCTAGCTAAGGAGAAGAAAGAGCTTCAACTGAAGATAAAGAGGTTTGATAAAGAGATTGATCTTCTGCTGAAAAAGGAAAAAGATTTAGATTTTCTTGGGCAAGAGAATGAAAATTTTAAACTTCAACTACAGAACATAGAGAAAGATTATAAAATTCTAACTGCTGAGAAAGAAGATCTTTCTCGGGAAGTTAAGAAATTTAAAAGCATAGAAGACAAAATAAAAAAATTAAATGCCGAAAACTTAAGTTTAAAACATAGATTGAGCAATATTGAAGAAGATAAAGATGTTTTGGTCCGGGAGGTTCAGATTCTAAGACTTACTATTTCTGAGTTAAAAAAAATACTACATAAAAGAGAGAAGGATATAGGGGCTGCGAAGACTCTTCTAGAGGAGGCTAAAGTCAAGACTGGATTGAGAGCAGAAGAGGTTTTAGAATTACGGGACAGCGTCGATAGTTTAGCTAAAGAGAGAGAAGGGATCCTCAAAATACTTATTGATAAAGAGAGCAGGATTGCAGAGAAGGTTAATACAATCCGGGATTTAGAAGACAAGTTAATAGAGATTCAAGATCAGTTTCAGAGACAGAGGGAGGAGGCTTTAAGTCTAAACAACGAGAATGAGAAGCTTAAAATAGAGCTTAAAGATTTTAAAACCAATTACAAGAGTCTCAGCGCAGTCTTAGGAGATGTTTCAGATGTGAATACTCAATTGCAGCATAAGATAAGCGTCTTAGGCGATGTTCTTGATAAATCCGATAGGGGCGATATTAAAAACGAGAAATCAGTGGTAGATTTAGGTAGTATGAAGATAGATAAGATAGAACCAGAGGTGGCTTTGACCAGCTTGATATATCAGCTTAGAAAAAGTCGTGAGCATGCATCTGGGGGGGAGCAAGAGTTATACCTTGAGAAAGAAGCTGCTGCCCATTACAATCTAGGGGTCTACTACTTAAAGAACAACCGCTTTAAAGAGGCTTTAGATGAATTTTTGAAAAGCCATGGAATAATTTCAGACGATGCTGATACAGTGTATAATATCGGTTTGATATATAGATATTATATCTATGATTACGATAAAGCCAGGTATTATTTTACTCGATATTTAAAGCTTAAGCCTAAATCGAAAGATAGAAAGGATGTAGAGAATATACTTAAGGAGATATCGCGATGAATGATGAATATGTCCTGCTCGGTGGCGGAGATTTACAATTTTTAAATCTTCTTTCAGATAAAATACAGAAGGACTCTACGGCTAAGGAGGTCTCTGTTGTGAATGAAGCTTTTGATGCATTTTGTAAAATACAGTCAAGACAGCCTAAGGTTGTGGTATTGGAGATGATATTTCCTCAATGGGACTGGGATGGTCATCTGATTTTTAAGTTTCTTAAGAAAGACAAAAGGTTTAAAGATATGAAGGCAATACTTATAACAGATACTTTGGATAATAAGGCTCAGGAGATTGCGAAAGACGAAGATATTGATAAAGTCTTATTCAAAATATACAACATAGATTATATATTTGAAGAGATAAAAAAATTTATTTAAGAGATGCAAGAGATTATTCCTATATTACTTGAGAAGGGGTTGATAGATCAAAGGCAGATAGAGAAGGCTAAATCTTTATCTGTTCAAAAGAATAAAGATATCTTAGAAATTCTCATTGAGATGAACTCGGAGAACGAAAAGGTAGTCTTTAAAGAGCTATCTCTTTTTTATAAGATCCCCTATCTAGAGCTAGATTATATTGATTTTGGCAAAGATACAACATATATGCTGCCAGAGGATTTTGCCCGTAAAAACAATGTATTACCTCTATTTAAAATTAACGATTGGTTTTTTGTAGGCACACTATTTCCTATAGCCCAAGCGGCTATGACCGAAATCCGTAATTTTACAGGATTCAATGTAAGACCTGTTTTATTATCTGGGTCTGAGATGAATAGCGGTATTGATAAAGTCTATAGATCAGTATCTAGCGCAGAGAAGATAGTTCAGAAGATTGGAGAGATAGGCGATGATATGGGAGATTCTGTTATTCAGATCATCAATCTTGTCATAGCTCAGGCTGTTAGAGACAGAACTTCTGATATCCATATTGAACCTGAGGCGGATAAGCTCAGAATAAGATTTAGGATTGATGGCGTATTACAAGAAGTTCCATCTCCGCCCAAATCGTTTGAGATGGCTATGATATCTCGCATAAAAGTCATGGCTAATATGGACATAGCAGAGTCTAGATTGCCTCAAGACGGCCACTTTAAAGTCGATGTAGATGCTAAGGAGATTGACGTCAGGGTTTCAACCTTGCCGACGATCAACGGAGAAAATGTAGTTTTGAGGATTCTCGATACAGCCAATGTACTCTTAGGCCTGGAGAAGCTTGGCTTTGACGGTGATTCCCTGAGACTGTTTAGAAAGGCAATAGCACAACCTTACGGCATGATTCTTACTACAGGTCCCACTGGAAGTGGGAAAACAACAACACTCTATTCAGCCCTTATGGAGCTTAATACTATAGATAAGCATATTGTAACAGTTGAGGATCCTGTAGAGTATAGGCTTCCTCTAATAAGACAGGTGCAGGTCAATTCTAGGGCAGGGTTGAATTTTACAAGCGGTCTGCGTTCTATTTTGCGGCATGACCCTGATATTATAATGATTGGAGAGATTAGGGATATGGATGCGGCAACCATAGCTATACAAGCAGCTTTAACCGGACATCTTGTGTTCTCTACGCTGCATACAAATGATGCTCCTTCTGCTGTTACAAGATTGCAAAATATGGGAGTAGAGCCTTATCTTATCTCTGCTAGCCTTATTGCGGTTATGGCTCAGAGATTAGCAAGACAGATCTGCCCCCAATGTAAGGTTAGCTATAAAGCCTCTGAGTCGATTATTGAGCGCTTTAATTTGCGCAGCTATAACAAGAAGATCTCCCTCTATAAGGGAGAGGGCTGCGATTACTGTAAAGGCACAGGCTATCAAGGGAGAGTCGGTCTTTTTGAGGTCTTGCTTTTAGATGACGAATTAAAAGAGATGATCATTTCTGGCGCATCGGTTGTAGCGTTACGCAGCAAGGCCCAATCTAAAGGAATGAAATCATTGTTTGAAGATGGTATAACAAAAGCATTGCGAGGCGCTATTACTTTAGATGAAGTCTCTAGAGTATGCGAAGAGGTGGTCGAAATTAAACCTAAGAAGGATATCAATTTAGACGAAGATGTTAAAGTAAAGGCAGGAGCTAAGAGAGAGAGCAAAATAGCAATCGAGGATGTAGAGAATTATAATAAAGATATGAAAGAGTGGATTGCTAAAAAAGAAAAAAAGACCAAAAGAGAATAATTTTAAAATGGCTATTTATAATTATCTTGCAAGAAATAAGAACGGAGAAGCGGTTAAGGGTAAAGTAACCGTTACAGGCGAGAGCGAATTGATGCAGTTTTTTAAAGAGAGAGACTTGCTTCCAATAAGTTTTGATAAAGTCGAAGCTGCTACTACTTCGGTTAAAAGAGATAACAGGTTCTCTATTTTTAAGAACCGTGTAAACAAGAGGGACTTAATAGCCTTCACTCTGCAGTTTTCTACTACTATTAAAGCCGGGATTCCTATTGTGAATGCGTTAAGGTTTTTAGTTGAAGAGACTCAAGATAAATTTTTTCAAGCGGTTCTTTCTGAAGTCATTGTTAAAGTTGAACAGGGAGTACCATTGTCTAAAGCCATGGCAAGCTTCTCCGATGTCTTTCCTAAGATTTACACCGAGATGATTGCCTCAGGCGAGGTTGCAGGTACGCTGGATGAAATATTAAGTAATCTTGCTAAGACGATGGAGAGGGATTACAATATATCTGTAGAGGTAAAGAATGCTTTGCGTTATCCGGTCCTTGTTTTTACGGGAATAATATCTGCTATATTCTGCATATCTTTATTTGTAATACCCAGATTTGCAAGAGTTTATGGCCAGTTTGATGTGGAGCTGCCCTTACCTACGAGAATACTTTTAGGAACTAGCGGATTCTTGATAAATAATATTGTCTTTTTAGTAGTGTTTACATTGGCAAGTGTTATAGGATTTAATTATTGGAGAAAGACAAGTCGCGGCAGTTTTCTCTGGGGTAAGATAAAACTAAGAATTCCTATATTCGGGGAGATATTTCTTAAAGTAAGCCTGCTTAGATTCTGCTTTATTTTTAACGCCTTAAATAGTGTAGGCATACCGATTTTAAAAGCCCTCGAAATTGTTTCTAAGACTTTAGGTAATGATTTTTTGCAAAATCAGATTGAAGGTTTTGGGAAGGGGGTATCAGAAGGCCAGGCTCTCTCTGTTTTGATGAAAGAGAGCAAAGCTTTTCCTAAATTGGTCGGCAATATGATTGGAGTAGGAGAGCAGACAGGAGCTATGGATATAGTGTTAGAATCTTTGAGCTCTTATTATCATATGGAATTAAAAAGCAAGATAGATGCTCTAACTGTCACAATAGAACCAGTACTTACTGCTTTTCTTGCTGTCGGTGTGTTAATCTTAGCTATGGGAGTGTTCTTGCCTATGTGGAATATGACCCAATTATTTAAAACATAATGAAAGAGATAAAAATATGTATTCTATCCGGGGCGGTGTTGTTGTTTATATTGGCTTTTAAACTTTCAGCTGCAGTGAATATCTGCCTCTCTTTGATATTGGCTACTTTTTTGCTGACAGCTCTTATTTTTTACAAGAAACCTGAACTAGTCAATTTTAAGCTGGTTGATATTTTAAGTGTTATTGTCGGCTCGTTCTTTGTTTATTCCATAGTTTTTTCAATATTGAAGAGTAGTATTTTTTTAATATACCCGGCGACCATAGTGTGTATACCTTATTTATATTTTATTTCTAAGGCAGCTAAAGGTAAGACTGCTGTCGGAAAAAATATAGAAGGTGATAGGCTGGCCTTAAGGACTGGCATGTGTTTTGATCTTGAGATGCGTAGATTGACAGACAAAGAGTTTACCATTAAAGGATTAACTAAAGATTTAAGCACAACAGGTATGAAAGTTTTCTCCCAAGACTCTTTTGATAAAGGCGATGAGTGTTATTTCAGGCTTTATCTGCCTCAGGAGAGTTGGCCTTTGACCGGTGAAGCTAAAATTGTATGGGCGAAGAGCGTAGATGATGGCCATGAATATGGTATGGTCTTTACAAATATAAGCGATAGAGATAGAGGTAAGCTTGCTTTAAAACAAGGGTTCTCTCTGTTGGAATAAGTCAATGCCGGGGGTTTTAAAATGTTATCAATAATTGTTCCTGTCTATAACGAGGAAAATACAATAATAGATGTTTTAAACAAACTCCTAAGCCTTAATGTTGATAAAGAGATAATAGTGGTTAATGATGGTTCAACAGATAATACTAAGCAGAGATTAAATGAGACGGCTAATAATTCAAAGATAAAACAGATCTCTTTAAGTACAAATAAGGGTAAAGGTAATGCTATAAGAGAAGGTTTAAAAGTCGCCTCTGGCGATATTGTTGCTATTCAGGATGCAGATTTAGAATATAATCCAGATGATATGATCACGCTTTTCAATATTTTAAAAGATAGAGACGTAGAGGTTATTTATGGGGATAGATTCTGTTTTGATTATGAGACTCCTATTTGGCATAGGATGGGGAATAGATGCTTAAGTATCTTTAGCAGCCTGCTTTATTTTAGCTGGGTAAAAGATATGGAAACTTGCTATAAGTTAATGTATCGCAAAAACTGGTTAAGTTTAGAATTAAAATCAGACAGGTTTGAAGTAGAAGCAGAGATTACAGCTAAGGTTTTAAGGAGTAAGTTTAAGTTTTGCCAACATCCTATAAGTTATAGATTTAGAAGTTATGGAGAGGGTAAGAAGATATCCTATAAAGACGGGCTAAGATCTATCTCTGTTCTTTTCAAGTACCGTTTTCAATATTAATCTTATATAATGCGAAATTATTCCAGCGATATTGAAGAGCTAGATCTTTAAAGTAGACCTCCCCTAATGTGTATAACTCTTTTTTTTCCATAAGAGGAGCTGTATATGTTTTCATAAATTGTTCGTCTATTAATATGAAGTCAATATTATTCTCTTTGAAAAACAGGTTTATACTGGTTCTTGAACTTTTTAGCCTTTTTCTGAAGGAATATTCTTCAAAGATGCTCTCTTGATAAAGCTCTCTTTCTAGGAGATAGGCTATTGGTCCCATCTCTAGGAGCATTATCTTGGCTTTTTGAGGGAGACTATTATTTATATATTCTATTATAGGGTAGGCCCTTATATGGTGCGTCATAAATTCAGATTTTGATTCTCTGCCCAAAATAAAATTATAAGGTTTAATTTTATAGCAGTCTTTCAAGGGGTAATAGAGATATAGTAATCCTGCAAATATGAGTACATAGTTTAAATATTTTAATTTTAGAAGACTCAAATAGAAGCCGGTTATAATGGATAGGATTGCAAGCAGCGGTATTAAGAATCTTATTTGCTGGCTGAGTAAGAACCAAAGCAGTAAGTATATTAGCGGCATGTATAGCAGGCTTTTGTATGGGATGGTCTTTCTTATTTTAATAATTGCAGCGATACTTGCTATGAAGAGCAAGCTTATTTTTCCATCAAATTTACTTGGGATTCCAAATTCAGATTCAAATAGCAATCTATAGGGTAGAAGTAGAAAGTCTTTAAAATAAATGCCTTCTCCGTAGCTTTTAAAATAAGCCATAATTAATTCGAATTTTTCTGCCTCGATGTTTTGATATCCAAATATGTTTGATAAAAACGGGAAGAAGGGGTTGCCTGTTTGAATATAGTTTCTAATATAGAAAGGAGAAGCAATGAGAGTGGCAACTAGAGCAAACCTGAGACAGGATTTAAATGACTTATAGATACTTCCATCTATCTCAATTATTAGCAGTCCTGATAGTGCAATCCAGATTAGACCTAGATACTTCATTCCTGTTGCAAAACCAATAGAGATTGCAGCAAGGTAGAGGTAGGCTCTGTTTCTAGATTGCCGGGATTGTATTATCATGTAGATTCCAAGCAGAAGATAGAAGGAGAAGCTTATGTCGAGGTAAGCCCATGCGGCATTCTTTGTTATTGTAGGAGCCGAGAGAAATATTATTCCTGCAATCATGCCATGTATGGGTTTGGCCTCTCTATTTAAGATCTTAACAAAGTCCATGATTAAAAAAATACTCATTATAAGAAACAGAGAGTGCATTAATTTAGGCATGATATCGCTAGATAGAGATATCAAAAATGAATAGAATAGCCCCCAGTAAGCAGGGAAGTAGCTGTAAATATTCTCTGCTATTGTCATAATCTGTCCATCTTCTAGGTATAATTTTGGTAAGTAGAGGTGATAGTTTAATGCATCGCGTGAGACCGGAGGAGTTAGGGCATTAAGCTGTGTTATGAAAAGATAAGATGCTATTAATAATAAAGGTAGAATTATTTCAGCTCTAATAGTTTTTAAATAGTTGAGCTTTGATAAGCATGACTTACAGTCTTTAATCATAGGTCTAAGCAGTAATAGTGATAGTATAATTATTGAGGTCAAGATATACTGTGCTTTTAGCAGACCTGTAAATCCCAGCAGAGTGGTTATAAGAGTTATAAGTATGATAGCAAATGGTATCTTGCAGTATAATTTGTTAGATATATCAGCAGTAATGATATATCTGCCCAAATTGTTTAAAAGGAAGAGCAGGTAAATATAGGTCAGTAATATTTGGAGTATACCCATCTTTTTAATGTCTAAAGTTGTTTATATTATGTTAATATATTAGCAGATTTGTATTATTTATTTAGCTAAATTTAGTTAAATTTATTGTAGACATGGTTAATATTACATTATATAATAATTCAGCATGAAAAATAGATTTTGTTTTAATATAGAAAGTCAGTTAAAGGAGGTGTTAGCATGAAACGTGGTTTTACACTGATTGAATTGGTAATGGTAATAGTTGTTATATCTATTTTGGCAGCTATAGCGGTTCCTAAGTTCATCGATTTACAGGCAAATGCAAGAGAGGCTGCTTGTGATGGAACTGTTGCTACCATAAGATCTGCACTTGCTGCTTATTATGCACAGACAGCAATTGCTGGCAGTGCGGTATTTCCTACAACCTTAGCTTTATCTACGTTTGCGCATAACTATTTTGCTTCTGGAGATACAGCATTATGTCCGAATGGGGATGCTTATACTTATGTTGCAGCTACAGGTGTTGTAACAGAACATGACCACACTCCTTGATTAATATGTAAATTTATTACGGCTTTTAGGGAGACCTTGGTCTCCCTAAGGCCGTTTTTTATTAAATGAAGCTCTCCGTAGTAATACCAGCCTATAATGAATCAGAGGGCCTTCTTGGCCTTTTAAAAGATATTGATAAAGAATTGCTGGATTATGAGAAAGAGATTATAGTAGTTGATGATGGGTCTAGAGAGAAGATATCAGACTGGCTAGAGCACGGCTTAGATTATATTAAATTGATTCGGCATCCTTATAATATAGGCAATGGTGCTGCGGTAAAGAGTGGCATTAGAGCCTCAAGCGGGGACTGGATATTATTGATGGATGCAGACTCACAGCACCCTCCCAAAGAGATTACTAAACTGCTTAAAGGGTTAGGTTCCTATGATATGGTTGTTGGCTCAAGGGTCGGACATAGAGGTTCTTGGCATAGAAATATTGCCAATCGTATATTCAATAGCTTAGCAAGCTATGTTACAGCTACAAAGATAGTCGATTTAACCTCAGGCTTTAGGCTTATCAGGGCGGATCTATGTAAGCGGTTTCTATATCTTCTACCCAACGGATTCTCTTACCCAACCACTTTAACTCTGGCTTTGCTTAAAACAGGCAGGAGTATAAAATTTCAAAAGGTTGAGATGTTAGAAAGAGAGCAAGGGTCGAGCAAGATAAATATTTTAAAAGATGGAATTAAATTTATACTTATCATTGTAAAGATAGCTACTATATACTCTCCATTTAAGGTGTTCTTGCCGATCTCATTTATATTTTTTATTACAGGATTGATATATTATATCTACACCTATATTAATTGGCATAGTTTTACCAATATGAGCCTGCTGCTTTTCTCTACCTCGGTTATCATATTTCTGCTCTCACTTATAGCTGAGCAGATAGCCCAGCTTTTTGTCAAAGATAGAGAATAGTATTCTTTTATATTCAAAAGATCTTAGGTAGAATATTAGCGTGCTAAGATTGTTATCTTCAAAATTTAAAAGACAGAGTAAGGCGCTCTCTGTTCTATTGCTAATTTTTATAGCATCGGCATTCTTCTTTAAATCCTTAAGTTACGATTTTCTATGGCTAGATCATTTTCAAATTAAATCCAAAGAGTCTATATTAGAAGATAAAGAAGATTTTAAAGACGCATTCTTCAGCTCTACCTTAAAAGATGGCGGTAGAAGAAACTACTATCGGCCTATTTTTAAGATAGTACATAGTTTTAACTATTCTCTATTCAAAGAGAGTCCGTCCGGGTTTCGTTTAGTGTCGATTTGGATACATATTTTTAATCTGGTTTTTTTATATTTCATTTTGTTAAGATTAAAGGTATCTCAAGGCTTGTCTCTAATGTTGACTCTTCTTTGGGGCCTTCTCCCCATCAATCTATCTGCTGTTGTGCTGATAAGCGCCAGGGCAGATCTTTTAGTCACATTTTTTATTTTGGCATCTCTTTTGAGTTTGCTTTTATTTTTAGAAAAAAGGTTCAAGGGATTTATAGTACTATCCATTATAGCCTATATTTTAGCCCTGCTAAGCAAAGAGATTGCATGGCCATTTTTTCTGTTAGTAGTAATCTACTCTATTGTAAAACCCCGATTAAGGTTTTATTCTGCCTATTATACATTAATTGCTTTTGGATATATATTTTGGAGATCAATAATATTAGGCTATATAGGTAGCTCTGTTCCTTTAATGCGGTCTCAGCCAGCCGTTGCTCTACTCTCTTCTTTTGCAGGATTATTTAGGTATATTTTTAAATTTTTTGTACCTCTCAATCTTTCTTTAAGCGATGCTTTTCCAAAATATGATTCTATCTTCAATTTAGAGGTATTCTCGGGTATTTTGATACTCTCCATTTTGGTTTTCTATTTTTTTAGATCTATAATAAAAAGAGATCAACGGTATATGTTTTCCTTAGGTTGGCTGCTATGTTTTTATGCTCCTATATCCAATATTCTTCCTGGATTACATTTTTGGGCGGAAAGATTTTTCTACCTTCCAGGAGTAGGATTAATATTTATCTTAGGGCATCTTGGTGCTTTGAAAAAGTTTAAACGTCTGTTAGTAGCAGCTGTATTGTTTTACGCCATAGTTGGTTTTAAATATCAGAGCTATTTTAAAAATGATCAAATATTGTTTAGGAGAGCTCTAAGCGTTTCGTTAAAAAGTGAGGAAGCATACAATATGCTTGGCTATAGCTATCTCATAAATAATGATTATGGTCAAGCTATCTATTATTATCATTTGGCAGCGCAGGATTTTAGCGGTTATTATACCTATTCTTCTTTAGACGAAACCTACAATAATCTAGGTGTTATATTTATGCGATTAGGGCAGTATTCAGAAGCTAGAAAGTGGTTTAAGCTATTAATTGCTATAGATGATGATAGCAGACTAGCTTTATTGAATTTAAAAACCCTAGATTCTCTAGAGGCTCTTAATAGTGAAGATAATTAATATATTTCCTAGCTCGATAATTATAGCTTTAGGCCTGGTTCTTTATCTAAGTGTTTTAGATGCCCCGTTTATCTACGATGATTTCCATCTTGTAGTTAATAATTATCTCATAACTTCTTTTCAATATATACCAAAAGTCTTTAAGGATGTTTTTGATTTTGGCTCAACGGGATTACCAGCTAGGCCGCTGCAGATTATATCCTATATGTTAGATTATAAAATCTGGGGTTTTAATCCCTGGGGGTATCATTTTACAAATATCATAATACATATAGTAAACTCTCTGCTGATTTATATATTAAGCTTATTTTTTGTGAAAGTAAGAAAAGAAGCTTTTTTAACAGCGCTCCTGTTTGTAATTCATCCTATCAATACTAATGCGGTAAGTTATATATCCGGCAGGGCTGATTTATTGGCGGGAGCTTTTTCTTTTATATCACTAATCTTATTTTTCAAGTTTTTAGATAATCATAAAAATAGTGTTCTTATTTTAAGCCTGTTATCTTTTATAGCTGCAATCTTATCCAAAGAGATAGCTTTGATAGTGCCCTTATTGCTCTCAATCTATGTAGTCATCTTTTACCGCTCTTATTTGCGGTATCTCATTTACCATCTAGCTGCAGCTATTATTTATCTATTACTGAGGCTGCCAGGCTCTTTAGCCGCTACTTTCATTAAGCCTGCACTAAGTGAGAGACTCTTAACTGCACCATCTCTGTTTTTTAGATATCTAAAAATGATATTTTTTCCTCATAATCTCAGGCTCTCCTATGCCATTAATTATATAGATTCACCTAAAGATTTTGCATTCATTCTATATTTAATTTTAT
>Ga0075121_1000500_pt1 | contig 27147 bp, 24 predicted proteins | sample AntAceMetag02UKG_FD_69793 | JGI IMG/M metagenome (GOLD analysis project Ga0075121, IMG submission 69793) | Saline lake microbial communities from Ace Lake, Antarctica - Antarctic Ace Lake Metagenome 02UKG | ecosystem: Environmental > Aquatic > Non-marine Saline and Alkaline > Saline | place... | reverse complement strand
ATCGCCTGAGAACGGCTTTTCACTTATCCACTCGGGACTGTTTCGTATTCGCTCGCAGAAGCCCGCAGCCCAACAGCCAGCTCATTGGCGAGATCTGCCTTTTGGCGGCCCCGCCATAGTATGGAAACTTTTATTCCCCGGCCGGGTTCGCCTCCAGAAGGGGACGGCCCTCTTCTTCCGACAGCAAAGGAGCGGAAGGCTGGCGGAAGCATTCCCAGAAGCGGAGTTCCAGATGATCGTCAAAAAAGATGACATCCCCGGCCTTCCCCCGTTCCGCGATATACGCGAACATGGCGTCATACGCCTGCGGCTGCACCCCGGGGGTTTTCGTCACTCTCCCCCCATACCGATTGAATAAGGAAAGCTGTAGTTTCCAGACCGTCAGCTGCATCACGGCCTCTTGCCGTTCCCTCCAGCGAGCTCCGTGCGAGGACCACTCTGCCCACACCTCACTAAACAGCTCTCCCTCCGGCAGCTGGCGACGGCAAAAGTCCCTCAGCTCCTCATCGCTGACGGAGAGCCGGTTCTCGGTGATGTAGTCCGCGAAGAGAGGCCCGATGATTGCCTTGGTCAACGGCTCGAGGTCTCGGCACTCGGAGGCGTTGGCGGACAATCCAAGCTCCAAAGCCGTGTAGGATCGGCCCAGGACCATCAGAACCAGCGGTTCCCCCGCGTCTTCTGACGGCCCCGCCACCGCCGAAAGGCACAGCATGAGAGCCAGCAGGCTCCATTTGTTTCCTCGCCGTTGCATGGGGCCATTGTGCCGGATCCGAGTTCAGGACACAACCGGCGAAATCGATCGGGAAGAAAGATTGGACACCCGGCATCCGATGGAGTTAGGAAGGAGTGGAGGAAGGTCATCGAGGAAAGGCGGCGGCAATGAATGCAGACCATGTGGGAAATCTGATCAGGCTGTTCTGGCGCCTGAAGGATGCTGACGCCAAAGATCTGCTGGCCATAACCTATGCGGAAACCCGCACGCGACTGGAGCCGCACCGCTTCCACACTCCGGTCTCACTCACGAACAACGGTGGGGCTTTTTCCGGAAAGAGCTAAGCCGCGAACGAACACGCAAGAGAATTCAGTCGGAATAGCCCTGCCAGCGGGAGGCCGCGGCGGATGGATTATCCATCCAGTCGGGCAGGTGTTTCACCAGGGCCAATGGGAGCAATCCAGAGGCTTTCAGCTCTTTCAGATCGGCCCATTCAAAAGTGAGATGGGGTTCGGCCGAAGGCGGATCTTTTTTTGGGGAGACGGCTGCACAGCGGACTTCGAAAATCAGGGAGATTTCGCAGCATTTCCCGTCCCGGGATTTGTACTGCTGCTCGACCACGCCAAGAAAGCGGCCGGCTTTGCAGGAGACCCCGAGTTCTTCTTCCCACTCGCGCACCAGGGCGGCTCGGGAGTCCTCCCCCCAATCCACATGGCCGCCGGGCAAATAAACATTCCCGTGTTTGCGATTCCGGCACAGCAGGACCTTCCCGCCCTTTACACAGGCGCCACGGGCCAGAATCTCAATTTCTTTGCTCTTCTTTTTGGTATTTTTTGTCATCCCGGCCTCATTCTCCGATGATTTTGATCAAAATCCGCTTACGGCGGAGACCGTCGAATTCGCCGTAGAAGATCTGTTCCCAGGGGCCGAGATCCAGAGCACCGTCTGTTACAGCCACAACCACTTCCCGGCCCATGATGCTGCGTTTGAGATGGGCATCCCCGTTATCCTCGAACGTGCGGTTGTGATCATATTGCGAATGGGGTTTTTCCGGGGCCAGCTTCTCCAGCCAGCGTTCAAAGTCCTGATGCAGACCGCTTTCATCATCGTTGATGAACACGCTGGCGGTAATATGCATGGCATTCACCAGGCACAAGCCTTCCTGAATGCCGCTACTCCTGAGAACCTGCTCCACCTGAGGCGTCAGATTCACATAACCCCGGCGGGATGGGATCTCCATCCAGATTTCTTTGCGTACACTTTTCATAGGTCAGCCCTCACACTTGCACACCAAGATCATACAACACCGCGGACGCCAGATAAATGGATCCGGCGGCCACGACGATTCCATCGTTTGCTTTGGCCCACTTCAAGGCATTTCGGACAGCATCGGGCATCCGCCCTTCCCCTACCGGCACCTTAGAGGCCTTCGCGGCCGCGACCATGCGTTCCATCGGCATGGAACGTTCGTGATCCAATGAGACTACCACGCAGGCATCCACGACCGGCTTCATGATCCGGAAAAAGCCGTCCGCGTCCTTATCTTTCAACATTCCACAGATAAGAGCCACTGGCTTGTCGCCGCGGAACTTCTTCAAAAAGTCGGCAAGGGCCTGTGCCGCGCTCGGATTATGAGCCACATCCACCAAAAAGACGGGGTCCTGTTTGACGACCTGGCAGCGCCCGGGCCAGCGGGTTTTAGCCAATCCAGCACGAATGACTTCCGGTGTGAGAGGAAGGCCAAGGGTTTCGCGCATCCATTCCATCGCCGTGATGGCCAGCGCACAATTCCCAAGCTGGAAATCCGCCAGCAGCGGCAAGGTGAACGGCTCCCAGGAGCCATCGGCCGTTTCAACGGAAAGGCGCTGGCCATTCAGATCCTGCGAGAGTCGCCGAACCGAGACCCATTCATCGGCCCGAAGGAGGGGGGAGCCGGCTTCGCGTGCCTTTTCCTCGATGATCTCCATTGCGGCCGGATGCTGTTTCCCGGTGATCACCGGACGGCCCGGCTTGATGATGCCGGCCTTCTCTGCGGCCACGGCTTCCATTGTTTTGCCCAGGAAGGGAACATGCTCAATCCCAATCTCCGTAATGACGGATAAAAGCGGCGTGACCACATTCGTGCTATCGAGGCGGCCGCCCATACCGGTTTCCAGCACCGCCATCTGAACCTGCTGATCCAGAAACCATTTCATAGCAGCCGTCGTGGTCAGCTCAAAGAAGGTGCCCAGACGGCCTCCAGATTCTACGGCCTGCCGCTGATCCGCCGCCTCCACGCCATCCAGCAGCTGAATCAGATCCGCATTGGGAATCGGCTCACCGGAGACACGGATCCGCTCATTGAAGCTGATTAGATGGGGGCTGGTATACAGGGCTGTCCGCAGGCCGGATTCGCGCAGCACAGATTCCAGCATGGCCGAGACCGAGCCCTTGCCATTGGTTCCCGCGACATGTACGCAAGGAAGTTGCAGTGGATCGATCTCCATCTCCCGCATCAGGGCCAGAGTGGTATCCAGACCGAGTTTGATGGAATTGGCGCCGATCCGGCTGTACAGATAGGTCAGTTTCGCGTCCAGAATGGTGGCAGCATTACTCATGGGACACCCGTTAAATGATCAACAGAAAGAGAAAAGGCCTAGAGGGAGGCAGGAATTTCAGGCGGTTCACAAGAGGACAACGGGCCGCAAAAAGCATCCAGCAAACGGGCCAATGTGGCCTTGAGTTCGCTGCGGGGCACGATCTGATCAAGCAACCCGTGTTCCAGCAGGAAGTCAGGGCGCTGGAAGCCTGCCGGCAGATCCTGCTGAATGGTCTCTTTGATGACCCGGGCACCGGCAAAGCCAATCAACGCGCCCGGTTCCGCCAGAATCACATCGCCTAGGGTAGCGAAGCTCGCCATGACACCTGCGGTGGTCGGATGTGTCAGCACAGGAATATACGGCAGGCCGGCATCGGCATGGCGGGCCAGAGCGCCACTGGTCTTCGCCATCTGCATCAGGCTCATCATGCCTTCATACATGCGGGCACCCCCCGAGGCGCACACAATGATCACAGGCAGGCCTTCTGCCGTGCCGCGCTCAATGAGGCGGGTGATCTTCTCCCCCACCACGGAGCCCATACTGGCTCCCAGAAAGCTGAAATCCATCACGCTGAGAGCCAGGGCACGCCCCTCTAGACGGCACCGTCCACAGGTGACCGCATCCACCTCGCCCGTTTTGCGGCGATTGGATTCCAGCTTCGACTGATAGGAGGAAGCACCCACAAATCCGAGAAAATCGATACTGAACAGATCCTTGTCCCACTCCACAAAGGAACCGGGATCGGCCAACATGGCCAGGCGCTCGACGCGGCCCATCGGAAAATGGTGGTCGCACAGGGGGCAGACCCGCAGAGCCTTCTCCTGCTCTTCACCGAAAATCATTTCGTTGCAGCCAGGGCACTTGAGCCAAAGTCCATCAGGCATATCCCGTTTGCGAGCCTTCTTCAGCGCCGGCTGTTTTTTTCCAAAAAGCGACTTCATCAAACATCCGTTTCTATTTTGGCCTGAGAGGATTCCAACTCAGCCTCTGGCCACTGTCAACACCATCACTGAATCCGCGTGGGCGGCCTTGAGCGCCTTCGCACATTCGTTTACTGTCGCGCCCGTGGTCATGACATCATCGACCAGCACGATCCGCGCCCCACGCACCCGACTGGGCCATGGGACTGTGAAAACGCCTTTAACATTATGGGCACGCTGGGCGGCTGTCAAATGTGTTTGAGAGGCCGTGGAGCGCGTCCGCCATAACAATCTCTTCCGGAAGGGGATGCCCACACGCATTGCCAGACGATTTGCCAGCAGTTCCGCCTGATTATACCCCCGTTCCCTCTCCCGCCCGGAATGAAGGGGGACACAGGTCACCACATCTGCCGTTTGCGCTGACGCCGGGCAAGACTGCCAAAGCGCCCACAGCCACTCCGATAAATTGTCGAGGAGCCAAGTGCCTGTATTATATTTAAAGCGCCGGAGACACGTTTTGGAGACCCCTTCATAGCGAACGGCAGAACGGGCCCACTCAAAGGCCGGATGAATCTTCCGACAGCCTGCGCACTCAAAGAGGCTTGTGACCGCGCCCGCCACCGGATCCCCGCATCGATCACAAAACGGGAGCTGAACGACCTTCACGCCCGCCTGACAATCCCAGCAGAGAGAACCCGCTTCCTCAGCCATCGGGGATCCACATCCCTCACAGGCCCGGGAGAACAGCAGATCTAATAACGGCAGGCTCATGGCAAGAGTTTGCGCCTCCCTTCCCTATTTGTCGAGGGTGGGCCGACAAAAAGCCCCGCCGAAGCCGGTGGGGCACCAAAAAGGCCGAACCTTTCGGTTCGGCCTAATTATTGGGCTATTTAAGCCGTTTAGGGTGCCACAATACGGTAGTAGCACTTCACAGCCGACGGATCCGGATCTTGGAACACGATATTCGAGCCGGTACCCGCAATTGAACTACCCACCTGAGCCCAAACCTGGGTTCCCCACAGATTAGTGCAACACTCCATCGCATAGTCCGTGCCTATCTGCGTGGGGATTTCCAGAGAAAGCGTACCGTTCGTCGGACTGATCAGCGCACTGATCGGCTCCATCGCGCCGCTGGCGGTAGTGGTCGCCATAACCGTATCCGACCAGGTGCCGCCGGTGGCGCGCACGCGAGCATAATACGGGGTTTCCGTATCCAAACCGGTCACATCTAGCGTCAGCGCGGAAACGCTCTGATCCACCAGAATCGCTTTCGGGGCCCTCGCGCCGCCGGACACACCGACGAAGAAGTTGTCCAGATATACCGTGGCGTTTTTATAGGTGCGAATCTCGAAGTTCAGTGTATTGGCGCCGCTGGCCGGCACGACATGGTAGGTAACCTTTGTCCATTCCGAAGTATTGGCGTTATAGTCATCGCTCACCTGAAGTTCGTCGCCAGAATCCTGGCCGCCCACATCCCAGTCGGCCCAGATGCGGACATCTTCACCATCGCCATCCGTCACCCGATAGTAATAGCTAATCTCGTATTCAGTCACCCCGTCACCCGTGATATCCACAGTCTGCATGATTTCGCGGGTACTCAACCCCGAAACACACTCCACAGCATAGCTGCCTTCCTGTGGGCTGGTCGACACTACTGTGTATCCACTTTCAAACTTGTCCCAGCCCGTGTTGTCACCAGCTTCGAAGCCACCGTTGACCATCAGGTTTCCACCGCTGTCAACGGCGAAAACGCTGTCTGTCGCCACCTGAACCTGATAGGCCGTACCGCCCGTGGTGGCGGCCCAGTTGAGCGTAAAGGAATTGCTGGACAGGTTCGCCACGCTGGCCACCGGAATCAGGACCACAGGTTCAGTCACGGAGATATGGACCGTAGTAGAAGTGGTGCCATCCAGATCCGTGGCAGTGAAGGTCACATCGTAGGAACCAATCTGCGCTTCAACCGGAGTCCAATTCAAAGTTGTGGAGGCCGTTCCGGTGCCGTTGTTCGAAGGGGCGGTCGCGCCCGAGGGCAGATTGGAGGCCACCAGCGAGACAGCTGCGCCATCCATGTCGGTGGCCGTTACGCTGAAGCTGAGCGCTTCATCAAAAACCACCGTCTTACTGAGGCCAGCAGGGTTGAGGATGATGCTCGGGGGCTGGTTAGACGTCACCGGAGCCGTCGCGCCAACCCAACCGGCAATCGCGCTCAGCAGCACGTTGGTGTTGTGAGCCATCGCCGTGGTGTATTCATACTCCGAGTTGTTGGCCACGTCCCAGGAGTAATCCCATAATTCATAGAAGTTGGCATAGGCATCACCGTTCAAGTCACAGCTAGACGGGACTGGATTCGTCCAGCCCTCGATCACCTTGTCGGTAAACACCCCTCCCCCGTTGGGGCCGCCGTCCCACGAGTACTGGTCGTAGTCCGCCGCCGTAATCCAGCCAATCTCACTAGAGCTGACACGCGACAGCACGTCGCGTTTGCCGGTGGCAAGTTTCGCCGCGCGCTGCTCGTCCATGATCCCCGATACAATGCCCGCCAGATCCCAAGTACCCTTTGCTGGACGTACCGCCCGGGTTCCCACCTCAACCGATTTAAACAAACCGCCCGAGTGGCACGCATCCACCATCACGACCACCTTCACGCCTGCGGCGAATTGAGAGAGATCAGCAGCCAGTTCGGTGTCCTGATAATCCCCGTCGTAGGTGCACAAATAGACGGACGTCCCGCTGTTCTGCCCACCGTGGCTGGAGTGATAATAGAAAAATGTGTCGCCCGCCACCGCGGTCGAGGCGTAGCTCGTAATGGCTGCCCGGATGGCCGCTTTCGTGCCTGCCGAATCCAGTTTTTTTTGCGCTGTCAGGGCATTCCATTCCCCACGTTTCAGGATGTTGGTGAAGATATGGTTGGCATCCGGCACGCAACCGTCCAGCCAACTCCCGGAATCGATATAGCTAGAACTGTACTCGTTCAGCCCGACCGCCAAGCCATACGCCGCGCCGCCTGCACCCAGATCATAAGCCGTAATGCCTACATCGAGCTGGTTCGTCCCATCTTTGTCGCCGACAAAAAAGCGAACGGTTGTGGATCCGGCCTCGGTAGGCGTCCAGTTAAACACGCTGCTGGCACTGCCAGGATTGGTGGCGCCTGCAAAAGTGGCACCGGCCGGAACGTCCGTCGCCCAAATCCGCAATTCGTCGCCCGCGTCGTTTGGGATCTCCGATCCGCTGATCGTGAAACTCAAGTTGTTGCTGACCGCCACTGCCTTGTCCAGGCCGGTGGGACTGACGGAAATCGTCGGCGGGAAATCCGATGCGCCGCCGTCGTTGATACCCACCAGAGAGATGTCGTCGATATTCCAATAATAGCCATAGGCCTCTAAACTGGATACCGCCTTAAGCTGGATAGAAGTCACCCCAGCGGGGACAGCTATTTGAACCTTTGCTACACCATCGGCCACAACCCCGCCGCCATTGGCTGGAGCAAAGGTACGCGAAACACCCGCTGTGGTCGCAGCGATGCCGGTAGCATCGTAAGACCATACGGCGCCTGTGATGCTGTTTGCCACCACTTCATTTCCCATAACCGTAATATCCGCTGAGCCAGGATATGCCCCTCCATCCAAAGCCAAATACACACCCAATGTATCAGAAGACCAAATGCCAGCATTGTTATCGGTAATATTTGTACTGGTGGCGGATAGATATACCGTCATCACCACATCTGAATAGCTGGTAATATCCACCTCATCCAACTCCAATGTTTCACTCAATTCATCTGTCTCGCCTGGCTGCCAGGAATAGCTGCCTGTCCTGACGCGCTGGTTGGCCGGTGTGTCTGATGCACCCGCTGTGCTCAGCACATAGTTGGCCGCCGTGATACCCCAAGTATCCGATGCGGTACCCTCAAACCCCTGGAAGGCAATGTCACTTGGAGTACTGCCGTCGCCCACCGTGATGGTGATCGTCTCACTGCTGGTTCCATCAGCATCCACGGCCCAGAAGGTCGTCGTGTAAACACCCATCGGCCCGGCATCCGCCCAGGTGAATGTGCTGCTCGCCGTCGTGGCGTTCGTCACGCCCGGGAAGGTGGCGCCAGACGGCAGGTCGGTCGCGTACAGAGCGACATCATCGCCATCCAGGGTGTCGGAGGCCGACACGGAAAAGGTCAGGGTGTTGCTCCACACGACAGCCTTGTTGCCTACCGTCGCCAGCACGGGCGGCTGGTTCTCGAGAGCGACTTCGGAAATATCAGCATTGTCGATGTGTTCAAAACTCGGATACAAGCCATAGGCATCCCGATTTCCTTGAAACTTGATCAACTTTTGAAAATTTGATGAATCAGAGGACAATCCCCACGTGGTCCGGCCGCCATCGGATTCCAGTTTCACCTGTAGGCAATTATCCACATCCGACTCGCTATCGTTGTCTGCGCAGCTAATGCTGTAATCGCTGGTCCAAGGAGAATCAAAGTTATTATATGCCCCACCGACAATATAGCCCTTTGCCCAGTATTCAGTTGCGCTCTCGCTCAGCGCGAGCGCTTCGGCAATCGTGTACGGATCATTTTCTGTTCCGCTACCGGCCCAAGCCAATCCTGATATCATGAGAACGGTCATTATACTGATCAGAAGAATTTTTTTCATAGCGGCGACTCCAAGAGGTGGATGAGGAATTTGTTAATACTCTATTAACGGTAAAATTTACCTTTCAGGGGCCCCCGCTGGCAAAGGGAAATCCCCCCCTAGAATAGAGCGTTTTACCCTGTTTTGCTGTCCTCGCCTCATTCAGCGGCGAGATGCAGTCCTAAGGGATCCAAGCCGCCCATTAAACCCCTCCATCAAGCCAATCCAGCCCAACCACCAATTTTTTACTAAAAATCATCATATTTAAGGATTTTTGCCCCATTTATACTGATTTATGGCATTTTTTAGTCATTTTTGAAGGGATTTTGACCCACTTTTTGATATTTTGATCTATTTTTTTCACAAGAGCGACCCAAAGAGACACTTCCATCTTTTTGCCCCCCTTCAATGCACCCGGAACTATGCCGGGAAGCCTTCCTATCGGCTCAGAGCAGAATCGAATCTAGCCGTCCACTGGATGGGTGGGGGTTTCGAGGATTAATTGCATGAAGACCAGATCGCGCCATTCGCCGAACTTGAACCCGGCGTGACGGATCGTGCCTGCATCCGAAAAGCCGAAGGATCTGTGCAGCGCCAGGCTGACGGCATTGCCGGCATCGATCGCGCCAACCAGCACATGCAGATCCTGCCGGACCGCCTTCTGGATGAGACGCTCCATCAGCGCCCGCCCGATGCCCTTGCCACGGGCCGCGGTTCTCACATGAATAGAGTGCTCGACTGAGTACTTATAGGCCGCCCAGTTGCGGAAGACTCCATAGGTGGCGAATCCCAGCAGGTCGCCGGCCTCATCCACCGCCCCCAGCACCGGAAATTCACCTTCTTCCTTGGCTCGGAACCACTCCACCATGTCCTCCGGTGTTCTCGGATGATAATCATAGATGGCCGTGGTGTGGACAATCGCATCGTTGAGAATCTCCCGAATCTCTCCGGCGTGGTCTTCCGCTGTGCACTCAATCAACTGCATCGTTTTTTCTCCAATGATCGGTCTCTGTCGACTTCCTACCCTACCCCGAAAACTTCGCGAGACAAGTCCTGGACGGACTGTTATTCTCTATCCGCATGAGCCTTGAAGACATCCTCTGTACGCGATGCGGTCTGTGCTGCGACGGGACCCTGCTGGATGATGCTGAACTTTCCGGAGAAGCAGAGGCGGACCGGATGGAGATTCTGGGCCTGGAAACAGAAGACGATGATGTCCCGGTCCTCCCCTTCCCTTGCACGGCGCTGGATAGGACCACATGCCGTATCTACCCCTATCGACCCGGGTGCTGCCGGACCTTTGAATGCAAACTGCTTCAGGACACCCAAGCCGGCAGGCTCAGTCTGAAGCAGGCCAAACAGCGCATCCGCCGGGCCCGAACCCAGGCCGCCCGACAACACAGGCTGCAGGCCCATATCCGGAAATATTTTCTGCCCTGACCCGCCGGCTTGCGAACGGAGCCTTTTGCGGTCACCCGGCATTATCCACACGACAGAGCCCAAGTGACCTGCTATTCTCAGCGCATGAAAGCCACCTCCCTCTTTCGACAGGCTGTTCTCCCGGTCTGTACCGTTCTTTGCGTGTGGGGGCTGAGCATTTCTGCATACGCCATCGATTTCGCCTTTCAGGATCCGGCCTTTTCTTTCGAATCCGTCCGGGCGCTGGGCTATGCCGTCAGCGGCGGGGCCGACATCGGCGAGGTGTTGCACACCGTCCACCGCATTACGGAAGGCGATGACGAAAGCTGGTACCGGGAATGGTTCCAGACCGCGCAGGATCGGGAAGCTGCGGCCCGCGAGTTCCATGAGACCGGCCACAGTGACAGCGCGCGCCGGGAGCTGCTGCGGGCCTCGGCCTACTACCGCTGCGCCGAGTTCTTCCTCCACACCCGCACCAATGACCTACGGATTGTCGGTGTCTCCAAAACAGGACGCGATTGCTATCACCAGGCAGCGGCCCTTTCCCCAACCCCGATCCAGCCGGTGGAGATTCCGTTCGAAGGCACCACGCTGCCGGGCTACCTCTGCCTCGTGGATGACTCCGGCGAAAAACGGCCGCTCCTGATTGTGCATACCGGATTCGACGGCACCGGCGAGGAGCTGTATTTCAGCACGGCATTCTTCGCGCTACAGCGCGGCTGGAACGTGCTGATTTTTGAAGGTCCCGGACAGGGCCGTGTCATCCGGGAACAGAACATCCCCTTCCGCCCGAACTGGGAAACGGCCGTGACGCCCGTGGTGGACTTCGCCCTGACGCTACCCCAAACCGATCCGGATAAAATCGCCCTGATGGGCATCAGCTTCGGCGGCTATCTCGCTCCGCGTGCCGCAGCTTATGAAAAGCGGTTGGCGGCCTGCATTGCCAATGGCGGTGTCTTTGATTTCCACAAGGTGGCGGGGCTCACACCGGAAGATGAAGAAACACTGGAGAGCCCCGAAGGCCGGCAGGCCATGAATCAGGCGATTGAATCGCAGGCAGCCACTAACACCAATCTGCGCTGGTTCTTCGCCAACGGTCAGTTCACCTTCCATGCGGACAGCCCCGCCGACTGGCTCCGAATGACCCGGCCCTATACCCTGACCAACGTGGCCGGACAAATCACCTGCCCTATCCTGATCTGCAACTCCGAGGATGATTCCCAGATGACCGGACAGGCCCAGGCGCTCTATGATGCCATAACCAACGCCCCGAAGACCTTCCTGCTCTTTACCGAAAAGGAAGGCGCCGAGGAACACTGCCAGATGGGAGCCATCCAGGTTTCCAACGAGCGAATTCTCGATTGGCTGAGCGATACCTTCGCCGCAATCGGAAAGGAACCGGAATGAGAAAACTACTTTCCCTGATGCTGACCCTCACCCTGTTCAGTTGCACCCTGCAAGCCGCCGCCAAACCGCACATTGTGGTGCTGGCCACCGGCGGCACCATCGCCGGGGCGCAAAGTAGCAAAGAACAGGCTGGCTATACCGCCGGCTCTTTCAGCGTGGACAATCTGATTCAGGCCGTTCCCCAACTCAAGGATCTGGCCGACCTGAGTGGCGAACAGGTGGCTAACATCGGCAGCCAAAACATGAACAATGAGGTATGGCTCCAGCTGGCAGCCCGCGCTCAGGCGGTGCTGGCCCGGGACGATGTGGACGGTGTGGTCGTCACTCACGGCACCGACACGATGGAAGAAACCTCCTGGTTCCTCGATTTGGTCATTCGCAGCGACAAGCCCATCGTCTTTGTCGGTTCCATGCGGCCGGAAACCGCCATCAGCGCCGACGGCCCGGCGAATCTGTACAACGCGGTGGCCGTCGCGGCGCATCCCGAAGCGGGCAAGCGCGGCGTGCTGGTGCTGATGAATGATGACATCCATTTCGCGCGGGAAATCACCAAACACAATACTACGCATCTGAACACGTTCCGTTCCTTCAACCGCGGGCGGGCAGGAACCGTCAACACCGGGACGGTCCACTGGTTCAACAGCCCCACCACCCCGCAGACCGCCAATTCAGCATTTTCGCTCGACGGCGTGACCGAACTGCCGCGCGTCGAAATCGTCTATTCCTATGCCAACCTCGGCCGCGAGCGGATTGATTTTCTCGTCGAGAAAGGAGTGAAAGGCATTGTGCTCGCCGGAGTCGGCGATGGCAACACCACCGACCCCGCGCTGGCCGCGCTGAGTAATGCGGTCCAGAAGGGTGTTGCCGTCGTGCGCAGCTCCCGCACCGGCAGCGGGCTGGTCGTCCGCAATGTCGAAATCAACGATGACCAGATGGGCACCATCGCCGCGATGGAGTTCAACCCGCAGAAGGCCCGCATCCTTCTGATGCTGGCGCTGTTGAAAACCGACGATGCACAGAAAATTCAACAAACCTTTGCCACCTATTAAGTTCATTCGGTTCATCTTTGCGATTGCAGTTTCATTTCATTTCCCCAAAATTAGAATAATGAAATAAGGAGGGCATCATGACCGAAAACCAGTTCACGCAAGTCACCAGTCAATCGTGGTTCAGTCGCCTCGGTGGCGCCTTCAAGGGCGTTCTGTTCGGACTGCTCTTGTTCGTCATCGCCTTCCCTCTGCTGTCTTGGAACGAAGGCCGGGCCGTCAAACGCTACAAAACTTTGAAGGAAGGCGAAGGCCTGGTGGTCTCCGTGGCTTCTGATGCCGTTGATGCCATCAACGAAGGCGCGCTGATCCATGTGACCGGCAAAGCCGACACCCAGGTCACCCTGACCGATCCCGTCTTTGGCGTGTCCGCGCAGGCGCTCAAGCTGAACCGCGTTGTGGAAATGTACCAGTGGAAAGAGGACTCCGACAGCACCAGCAAGAAGAAGGTTGGGGGCAAAGAAGAAACCACCACCACCTATACCTATGCGAAAGTCTGGTCGCCGGAAGCCATGGACTCCTCGATGTTCCAGAAACCCGCCGGTCACGAGAATCCGACGGCCTTCGCGTACCAAGCGATTGAGTTGCTCGCCTCCCCGGTCTCGCTGGGAACCTTCACCCTCTCCCCCTCACTGGTGGAGATGATCAACAATCCCGAGGCACTGACTCTCAAGGCAGACACCAATTTTATCGCTCCGGAAGCTCTGAAGGGCATTGCCGAACAAAAGGGTAATCTCTTCTATGTCGGCAGCAACTCCTCCGCGCCCCAGATCGGTGACCTCCGCGTTTCGTTTGTCGAAACCGTCCCCACCAATATCAGCGTCATAGCGCAGCAGACCGGCAACTCCTTCATTCCCTATCAGGCGGAAGCCGGCGGACGGATCCAGTTGCTACAGGTCGGCACCCACACCGCCGATGAGATGATCCAGCAGGCCATCACAAACAATAAGATCATGACCTGGGCGCTTCGCGTGCTGGGATTCTTTCTGATGCTCTTCGGTCTGAACATGATCTTTAAGCCTCTCTCGGTTCTGGCGGATGTCCTGCCGATTCTGGGCAAGATTGTCAGCCTCGGCACCGGCCTGGTGTCCTTCCTGATCGCCCTTAGTTTTTCCACCCTCACCATCGCCATCGCCTGGCTGGTGTTCCGGCCGGTACTCGGTATCTCGCTGCTGGTGGTCGCCGGCGGCCTCACCGCCCTGATTCTCTGGAAACTGAAAAAGACTCCTGCGACCCCCGCCACCTAGGCGACTGCCCAGAATGGATGAAGAGAAGGCACCGGTGTCCGCCTGGACACCCTCGCAAGACATCCCGAAGCTGGAAGTGTACCCATGGGCCTTTGTTGGCGGATTGACTGTGATGTGGGGTCTGCTCTGGTTTTTCCTCTGGGCGACGATAGAGGGGACGGTCGCTTCGCTGGCGGTCGCCTTCGGGTCCCTGCAAAATTTACGCTGGCTTCCCCTGCTGGTGCCGGGACTGCTCCTCCTGGGGATCGGTAGTGCGGCATGGATTGCAGTTCAGCTGCGGAGTGACCGTAACTTCCCCCTTCCGGCGCTGGCCCTCGTTGTCCTGATACTCACCGCCTTTGCCCCCAGTGCGTTTTATATGGTGACGATGCTGAGCCGGATGACCCCCTACGAACTGACCCGCAACTCCACCTCTGTCTTTTTCCAGATGCTGCTGGGTGACGGCGTGCTGGATCAACTGGCCCTGCTCCTGTGCGGCGTGCTGGGGGGCATCGCCACCCGGCTTGCGCTGCGCTGGAAATATCCAGGCATCCAACCCTCGCTGAAGTTCTGGATTCCGGTGATCTGGCTCCTGGCGTTGGGCGGAGGGGGACCGATCGGATTCTTTTGTGGCACCGTGTTGGGTATTCTGTTCGCGGCCGGCCTCGGAACTCTTTTCACCGTCTACGCCTATCGGAAAACCATCGCGGACCGATTAGCTGAACAGCGCCGGGCATAAAAAAAAGGGCTTCGGAGAGTCCGAAGCCCGAAAATCGAAAGGACTGAAACTCAGTTCTTTTCGCGGAAGGTGATGCGACCCTTGGTCAGATCGTGCGGGCTGATTTCCATCGTTACCTTGTCGCCCGCAGTGATTTTGATGAAATGGCGGCGCATCTTGCCGGAAATATGGCCAAGAATCTCGTGGCCATTGGAGAGACGGACGCGATACATGGTGGCCGGCAATACTTTCATTACCTCACCATTCGCTGTAATTAGATCTGTTTCCTTAACCATAATTTCCGTACCGCTCCTTTTTCCAACTAGCCGCGAATCATAGCAGGGTGGCTGGAGTCGATGCAACCGCTATTCGCAACTGAATTCCGTCTCACAACCGTTTTGTCTGTTCAGCGGAGCAACGGTTTGCTTCACTTTTCCGAAACCGATGAGCACGAAATCCACAACTCCGATGATGATCCAATACCGTCAGGCCAAGGCGGAAATCGACCCCGGCACCATCCTCTTTTTCCGTCTCGGGGATTTCTATGAAATGTTCTTCGAAGACGCCGTCGTGGCCTCCGAGGTGCTAGGAATCGCACTGACCAAGCGGCAGGGCACACCGATGTGCGGCATCCCCTATCACGCCGCCGAGTTGTATCTGGCCAAATTGCTCCGCGCCGGAAAGAAAGTCGCCATCTGCGATCAGATGGAAGCCCCGACCAAAGGCAAAGGTATCGTCCGGCGCGAAGTCACCAGCATCGTGACACCCGGTACCGTTCTGACTGACTCCATGCTGGATGCGGCCCGCCCTAACTATCTGGCCGGTCTCCACAAAGAAGGCAAACAATACGGTCTCTCGATGCTCGACCTGTCTACTGGTGATTTTTGGATGGAAGAATCCGCTGACCCGGACGCCCTCTTTGACGACCTCGCCCGCTATTCCCCGCCCGAGGTGATCCTGCCCGAAGCGCTCTATAGCGACGAAGCCTTTCTGGCCGCACTGAATGCCTCTGGTGGATTCGCCTTGACGGCCCGCGAAGACTGGACTTTTGATCCACCCACCGCCGAGGATGGCCTCTGTCGACATTTCGGCGTGAAGTCACTTGATGGCTTCGGCGGCGAAGGCCACCCGGCCGCCGCCGGCGCCGCCGGTGCGCTGCTCTTCTACGTCACCCGCGACCTGCACCGCGATGCCGCGCACATCCGCCGCATCCGTTTCCGCGCCGCCAGCGATGCGATGATGCTCGATGAATCCACACTGGTGAATCTGGACCTCATCGCCAGCCGCGGTACGCAGCGCACCGATGTCCCTACCACCGTTCTCAAAGCACTCGACACCGCCAAAACCGCCATGGGCTCTCGACTCCTACGCGACTGGCTGGTCCGGCCCCTGCAGAATCTTGACGCCATCATCGCCCGCCACGATGCCGTCGATGCCTGGCTGCAGAAACGCCACGAACTGGAAGCCTTCCGCATCCTGCTCTCCGGCATCAAGGATCTGGAGCGTCTCCTCTCCCGTCTCTCGTCCGGCAGCGGCAACGGCCGCGATATCCGCGCACTGGGCATCTCGCTCGAAAAGCTGCCCGATCTGAAAGAGGCGCTTTCGCCCCATGATGCGGCGCGCCTGAAGGAGCTGAACACCGAAATCATCCGGCAGGATGATCTCGTAGATCTGATGACCCGCGCTCTGGTGGACGAACCCCCCATCACCTTCAAAGAAGGTGGTGTGATTCGCCCGGGCTACAATGCCGAACTCGACGAGTTGCGCTCCGCGGCCACCGATGGCAAACGCTGGATCGCCGAATTTCAGGCGCGCGAAATCGAGCGCACCGGCATCAAGTCGCTCAAAATCCGTTTCAACAAGGTCTTTGGCTACTTCATCGAGGTGACCAAGGCCAATCTGGCCCAGGTCCCCGAGGACTACCACCGCAAGCAGACCACGGTAAACAGCGAGCGCTTCATCACACCCGAGCTGAAGGAATACGAAACCAAAGTCCTCGGCGCGGAAGATAAAGCCATCGCGCTGGAGAATGAACTCTTCCTCGAACTGCGCCGGCAGGTCGTCGACCACACCTCCGCCATCCAGCAGACCGCCGCCGCCATCGCTGAAGTCGATGTGCTCGCCACCTTTGCGGAACGCGCCCTGGCCTGCCGCTATGTGCGCCCAACCATGACCGCCGACCGCACGCTCGACATCCGCGAGGGTCGCCATCCTATCGTCGAGCTCCTCCCTGAGTCCGGACGCTTTGTCCCTAATGACACGCTCCTCGACTGCACCGACAACCAGCTGCTCATTATCACCGGTCCCAATATGGCCGGGAAATCCACCTACATCCGTCAGGTTGCGCTGATTGTCATCATGGCGCAGATGGGCGGGTTTGTGCCAGCCGCCTCCGCCGAGATTGGCGTAGTGGATCGCGTCTTCACCCGGGTCGGTGCCGGCGACGACATCGCCCGCGGGCGCTCCACCTTCATGGTCGAGATGCAGGAAACCGCCAACATCCTGAACAATGCGACATCCCGCTCGCTGATTGTCCTCGATGAAATTGGACGCGGCACCAGCACCTTCGACGGCATCTCCATCGCATGGTCTGTGGCCGAATATCTCCATAACCACGAAGAAGTGAAAGCCAAGACCCTTTTCGCAACGCACTATCACGAGCTGACCGACATCGCCCTCACCTTCTCCGGTGTGAAGAACTACAATGTCCTCGTCAGCGAAAAAGACGACCGCATCGTTTTCCTGCGTAAGATCGCCCCCGGTGCCGCCGACAAGTCCTATGGGATCCAGGTCGCACGCCTCGCCGGCCTCCCGCAGGAAGTCATCGCCCGCGCCAAGGAGATCCTCGCCAACCTCGAAGAAGGCGAACTCGGCGAAACCGGTCAGCCCAAACTCGCCAAGGCCCGCCCCCGACGCGGTAAACCCGACAATGACGACCAGCTCTCCCTCTTCGGAGGGGAATAAGAAAACATCAGCCTCTCACAAAGGGTTCTGATGGAAGAGTCACAACGCACAAATAACGAACCCGACAAGCCGCGACTTTCTGCCAAAGAGAGTAGCCTCCATCTGGTTCAGATTCACAATATCCGCCTATATATGGCGAATCCGTGAGAAGGTTGTATATTCTAGACTTGCGTACACCCCAACCGACTGGATGAACATGAAGATACGAAAGCCACTGTGCCGCCTGAATCGCCATGAAATGGAAGACCATCTGGACGATCTTGCAGAGATGGCTTCCCAGGCGAGTCACATCTGCCGGAAGTGCGCCAGAGTTTCGACAAAGAAGAAACATCTGTGCAAACCCATGAAATTAAACTCAACCAAGAATGAATGACAGATGGGGTATCCGGATCCCGTCGATCCTTTCGTTCTCCTTTGTTGTGCTTCCCTGAATGTGTTCAGATTTCGATAGCAAACAAGCCATTGTGACGGTTTAAGCCTCGTTTCGCTTGTTTTTTGAGCTGAGGAATCGCCCTCAACCTCTCCTTCCGAGGAGCCAATCCAATCCCCATACCCCTCTTGGATACCATCATTTTTCTGAAATTGGGCTCAAAAACATCCGAGGGTCAGGCGGTCTTATGGATGCGCGAGCGGACGTCGTTGACGATCATGTAGAGGGACGGGACGAGCACCAGGGTGATGAGTGTGGCAAAGAGGATGCCGAACCCGAGAGAGATGGCCATCGGGACCATGAAGCGCGCCTGCATGGAGGTCTCGAAGATCATGGGGGTCAGGCCCAGGAAGGTTGTGAGCGTGGTGAGCATGATCGGCCGGAAACGCCGCACCCCGGCAGAGGCGATGGCATCGTGGGCGCTGGCGCCCTCCGCCCTCTTTCGGTTCGCAAAATCAATCAGGATGAGGGAGTCATTCACGACCACCCCGGACAGCGCGACAATCCCCATCATACTCATGATACTGAGGCTGTAGCCCATGATAATGTGGCCGATGACGGCGCCGACAATCCCGAAGGGAATGCTGACCATGATGATGAGGGGCTGGATGTAGCTGCGGAACGGAATGGCCAGCAGCGCATAGATGACGATGACGGCGATGGAAAATCCGACATAGAGCACGCTCATGCTATCGGCGAAGTCAGCCTGGCGGCCTTCATAGCCGAAGCTGAGACCGTGATATTTGTCCATCAGCGCGGGCAGCGTGTTTTTCTCGACCTCTTTGAGAATGCGGTCGCTTTCCTTGATGGGGCTGACGTTGGCCTTGACCATGATGGTGCGGCGGCCTTCGCGGCGCTCAATGGAAGAATAGGCGCGGCCGCGTTCGACGGTGGCGACTTCGGCCAACGGCACGTCCGTGCCGGCGGGGGTTCGGATGAGAAATTCTGCGATATCCTGTTCGGAAATGCGTTCCTCTTCGGGGAGGCGCACCTTGACGGTGACTTCATTCCGGCCGCGCTGCTGGCGCAGGGCTTCGCTCCCATAGATGGCATTGCGGATCTGATAAGCGATGCCGGCGGAGGTCAGGCCGAGGCTCAGGCCTTCGGGTTTCATACTGAAACTCAGCTGTTGCTTGCCTTCAGCAAATCCGTCATAGGTGTCGGTCACCGGTCCATACAGAGCCAGGGCCTCCGCGAGTTCGACACCCGCCTGCTGCAGCGCCGCAGAATCAGTATGGCTCAGCTCCACCGTGATGGCGGCACCGGAGCCGGGGCCTCCGCGATCGGACTCAAACTGAAGCGCATCGATTCCGGGAATCCGCCCTGTATTCTGACGCCATTTCGTTACGAATTCCTGGGTGCTGAGCGGACGATCATCCGGGGAAGGCAGCACGGCATAGACTTCAATGACATGCGAGCCGGACACGCCGTTATAGTTCCCGCCGATATGTGCGGAGACGCCCTTCAGCAGGTGGTTATCGAATTCGGCATCCACGTCACGGGCCGCGGCTACCAGCCGGTCCCGCACTTCCAGAGAGCGGGCCACGGGCGAGCCATAGGGCAGCACGGCGGTCACGACCGCATAATCCTGCTCCACCTTGGGCATCAGAATCATCCCCAGCCGATTGCTGGCGACATAGCCAATCGTGAGCACCAGCACGCCGATGGATAGGGCCACCGCCAGATAGCGACGATTCAGCACCTGTTCGATAAAGGGGGCATAGCGCCGCTGAATCAGATTGGAAAACCAATGGCTGAAGCGCTGCTGATGCACATGAATCCATTGGCTGAGCTCGCCGCGCTCACGGTTGGCACTGTGGCCCAGATGGGACGGCAGCACAAACAGGCACTCGATGAGAGAGAAGGAGAAAGCGGTGACCACCACGGCCGGAATGACGCGCCAGATTTTGCCCATTACGCCGGGGATGAACATCAGCGGCAGGAAGGTCACGATATTGGTCAGGACGCTGAAGGTGACGGGAATAGCCACTTCCCGGGCCCCGGCGACGGCGGCCTGGATAAACGGCATGCCGCGCTGGTGATATTCGTAGACATTCTCGCCGACCACGATGGCATCATCCACCACGATGCCGAGGGCGATCAGAAAGGCAAACATCGAAATCATATTGATCGACACCCCGAATGCCGGGAGCATCATGATGGTGCCGAGGAACGAAATGGGAATGCCCATGGCCACCCAGAAAGCCAGACGGGTCTCCAGAAAGAAGCCCAGCAGTACCAGTACCAGCACCAGACCAATCGCCCCGTTGCGAATCAGCAGCTCGGCACGCGCGCGATACACATCGGCCATGTCATACATCACCGCATAGCCGACACCCGGGGGCAGCTCGCTCTGCAGCTCCTCAATTTTCTTGCGCACGGCATCGGACACGGCAATCGGTGTCTGTTTCCCGACGCGGTACACATCCATCGAAATGGCCTGCTTCCCGTCATAGGTGAAGACATCATCCGTATCTTCAAAACCATCCACCACCTCGGCCAGATCCCCGAGACGGACCGAACCGCCGGTCACCGAACTGACAATCGGGATGGCCTCGAAGTCGATGCCCAGATCCCGTCGATCCTGCATCCGGATCAGAATTTCCCCGCTCTGCGTCCGGATGCCCCCCCCCGGCAGTTCCATGGCGGATCGGCGGATCTGATCGGAGATCTCGGCCAGGGTCAGGCCATATTTCTGGAGTGTGGATTGCGAGACCGAGATGCTGATTTCATAAGGCTTGGTGCCAGACAGCTCCACTTGAGTGATATTGTCGTCCTGCAGGAGCTCTTCCCGAACCTGTTCCGCGAGGGTCATCAGGCTTTTCTCGGGCAGGTCGCCATACAGCACCGAACTGATGACCGTTCGCTTGCGCGCGGCCAGCTCAATCTGGGGTTCCTCGGCTTCTTCCGGCAGCGTGGTGACCCGATTCACTTCCTGCTGCACATCCTGATAGACCTTCTGACGGTCCGCCCCGGTCAGCATCTCGACCTGCACCGAACCATGCCCTTCATGAGCGAGGGAAGAAATCTCATCGACCCCATCCACCCCCCGGACAGCTTCTTCCAGCGCCAGCACGATGCCCCGTTCCACTTCCTCGGGACTCGCCCCGGGATAGGAGACCGATATATTCACCACATCCCGCTCAAAATCCGGAAAGACCTCCTGCTTGATCGTCTGCAGAGACAGCCATCCACCGACCAGCAGCAGGACCATCAGCAGGTTGGCGGCGACCGGATTGTGAACCATCCAGGCGATGGGACCGCGTTTTTCTGAAAAATCAGTGGGCGTTGTCATGTTACTTCTCCGGATGAGAGGTCGGCGAATCAGACGGGGCAGATGGCGGGCCCGCTGGAGGACCGGCCGGCGGCGGTGTTGCGGTCTCTGTGGTCAGCAGCAGGTCCTGTGCGGGAACCGCCAGATCGCTCACGACCAGCTGTTCACCTTCCTGAAAACCATCCCGGACCACCACCACATCCCCATTGCTCCAGATCGGTTCCACATCCCGGATCTCCAGACGGTTGTCCTCCTTCATAATCCACACCGACCGGCCTTCATGGAAGGCATTGCGCGGCAGCACAAACACATCCTGCAGCATCACACCGTCAAGAATCACCTCGACATGCGATCCCAAAATCAGAGACTGGCGGTCTTCAGATGAAGCCAACGGATCAGGAATGGCCACCAGCACCTGCGCCAGACGACCGTTTTCTTCCAGTTGGGCGTCCAGCTTCTTGATCGACCCTTCCCACGCGGAACCACCCTGGACTTCGATGCGAGCTGAAGAGCCCTTGTCACCGGAACCCGCCGGCAGGGTCAGCCAATGCAGATCCCGGACCGGCAGCGTGGCCTCAACCCAGAACTCATCGGTTCCTGCGAGAGTTCCCAGCATCGTCTGTGCCGACACCTGGGCGCCCACATCCACCGAACGGGTCAGGACCACGGCATCAAACGGCGCCTTCACCTCTGTACGCGCCAGATTGAGTTCGGCCTGCCGCAGCGAAGCACGGGCCGCTTGCAGCGAGGCCGCGGAAGCCTTCAGATGCGGCTTACGCAGAATCAGGTTCTCCTGTTCCTGCGGGAGGTCCTCCCGGGAATCAATCAGTTCCCATTCATGCTGAGCAACAGTCTGCATGCCCTGCTCCTGAGCATGACTCAGCTCAACCTGCGCCAGCTCACTTTGGCGAAGTTGCAGCGCGAGTTCATAATCTTCCGGATCCAGCTTCAGGATGGTGTCACCGGCCGGAATCCGGCCGCCCGGCAGAAAGGCCTCACTCATCGAAATCACTTCCCCACTGACGCGAGCCTGCAGCGAAATCGAGCGGGCTGGAATCACCGTGCCGCTGGTGATCAACTGCACCGGCTGCTGCGTCTTCTGCAGCGCCCGCACGGTCACCTGCGCGGCATACTCCTGCATTTCCTTCGGCTTGGGCCTCGGGCGGGTCTTAACCAGGATCACGGCGCCGAGAACGGCCAATGCGACCACCAGAACAGGCAGCAGAGCTTTGAATAACTTTTTCATGGGGTGTCCTTTTCTTCTTTCATGGGAGCCGGATGGGGTTGACGGGTCCAGCTGCCTCCCAGGGCGCGATAGAGACTGATCCGTTCGCTATACAGCACCTGCCGCCCGCGGATGACGTCCTGCTCCAGCCGCTGCACGGAAGTCAGGGCGGCCAGCACATTCAAATAATCGATACTTCCGTTCCGATAGCGGGTCTGCGCCTCCTTGAGCGCCGTCTTGGCAAACCCGAGCTCCTTCTGAAGCGTCTCCAGATAAGCCTGCTGGCGGTCTTCCCGGACCCATGCGTTTTCCACCTCGGTGATGGCCTGCAGGACGGTTTCCTTGTAGGCCGAAATCTGCTCATCCTGTACGGCCTGCGTCCGCATCACCTCCGCGCTGCGGCGCCCCCCGTCGAAAATCGGGGCGGTGAAGCCCGCGGCCAGATTCGCCAGCCAGTTGTCGAACAGATCCGCAAAGGCATCCGACTGATAGCTCGCGGATCCGGACAGACGCACCGCCGGCAGGCGATCGGCCTTGGCCGCCGCCAGGCTCCAGCCCGCGGCTTCGAGGCGAAGCGCCGCCGCCTGGATGTCTGGGCGGTTGGTCAGCAAATCTGCGGGCAGACCCGTGGCCGGCAGCGGCGGTAAGGCCGGGTAGGCGTCTCCGCTGAGCGAAAGATCCGAGGCAAAGGGCTGCCCCAGCAGGACATTCAACTGATTCGTCAGCACCCCAATGGCCGATTCCACCGGCGGAATCTGGGATTCCGTGGCGGCCGCCGTCTGCCGCTGCTGGACCACATCCAACGCCGTGGCCTGACCGCTTCGATTCCGCAGTTCCAGCAGTTCGACGAGGGTGTGGTTCGTCTCCAGCTGCTTCTGGAGCAGTTCCAGCTGCGCCTGGCTGGACTGCAGCTGAAGCCACTGTTCGGCAATCTGGGCCGAAATGGTCATCCAGGCGGTTGCCAAATCGTACCGACTGGCCTGATAGCCGCGGCTCGCTACATTCCGGGTCGAGCGAACCCGCCCCCACAAATCGAGCTCATAGCTGGCCGCTACCCCACCCAGGCTGTAGCTTTCGATATCGGTGGTATTCCCGGCCTCCGGATTCACCGGTGAGTCCGTATACTGGCGGGTCGCGGAGGCGCTCCCCTGCACCGACAGCTCCGGCCAGAGCGCGGCACCGGCCTTCAGCGCCTGCGCTTCCGCCTGTCGCATCCGGGCTTCCGCCTGCACCACGGAGAAATTCTGCGTCAGCGCCAACCCCATCAGGCGATCCAGGTCCGTACTCTGAAAATCCTGCCACCAGAGCGGCGCAGATGATTCCGCGGAACCCGGCACTGAATAGGCTTCGGGTAGCAGGTCCGCGGCGGCTTCCGTGGCTTGCTGGAGATCAGGCTTGAACATGACACAGCCGCTTCCCAGCGGAATCAGCAACAGGAGGGTCAGCCCGGCAAGACGTGCAGTGGTTTTCATCGGCTGGCTTCCTTCTGGATGAGTCGTTTCACGGCCTTCAGGCCGCCAAGGATATAGGTCTGTGTCTGCCGCGTCAGTTGCGCGAGGTCGTCGGAGTCGAGCTGGAGTTTTTGATGATGGCGCATCTGGCCGGCCATCGGCATGAACCCCATGATGGCGCTCACCGCGCTTTCAATTTGGAACGGGGTGGCCTCCGGGCCCAGATAGGCGGCGACTTTCCGGTTGAACTGTTTCCGGACCCGGACCAGGAAGGTTTTCACCACCTCATCGAAATAGACAGACTGATTATGGATTTCATTATGAATCAGGAGGGGAAACCATCCGCCGGGACCATCGGAAAACATCATCTTGATCCGCTGCTGAACCACACTACGCAACCACTCTTCCGGCGGCAGAGACTCATCGATCGGTCCGTCCACCTCTTCAGCCAGACGGGCGGCATAGGTCCACGCGGCGATATACAACTTCCCCTTGCTGCCGAAATAATAATTCACCGAGGCGATGTTCGCATCCGCCTTCCGGCAGATTTGCTGCACGGTCGTGTCCTGGAACCCCTGATGCGCAAAAAGCTCGCAGGCGCCATGGAGAATTTTTTCCTCGGTTGTGCTTCCGTTGTCGGAAGTCCCCTTTGAATGTTGTATTAAAATATCCATTTCAAATGCCTGTTTGATTTCCAGAAAGTACACCGGCTCTTCTCAACTGTCAACCGCCGGAAATCTGTTTTTGGATATTGAAAGCTGACAGTCCCGGCTCCTGTTGCTATGATGACAGCCAATGAGCGCAAGGGCTGAGCCAATCAAATCGGCGGGGAGAATGATTCCATGAGGATGCTCCTGAAACGATGGATGCTTTATCTGCTGCTCCCTGCCGCTTTAGTCCTGTTATTCGTACCCCTCAACACGACCCTTTCGGAACAAGTCGAACGGGAAACCGTCTTTCTGGGTATCACAGAGACGCTTTCGTCTCCGCAACCCGCAGAGGAGGAGGCTCCGGCAGCAGCCGGCACCGAGGAGGCCGTCTGGCAAGAACTGAAACGGCAACAGGCAGCCTTGTCCTCACAGTTTTCCAATGAAACCACCGTCACCAATACGGCAGGAGTGCCAATCGTCCAGGAAGAGGCCTTCTCAACGGCTCCCGCTCTCCAGGAAGCGGTCGAGAGCCAAACAACCCGCCTTCGCCTCTGGTCGAAGGAACAACTCGACTCTACCCCGCTCGAGGAGGTCCCCATAGAAGAATGGGCGGCTTTCGAGGAAACTTTCACGGATCAGGGCCGTTTCCAGTTCGGGAACTGGATTTTCGTCGGGCATACGGAATCGGCCCCGGCTCAGATCCAGGTGGAAGTGAATCACCTCAAGACCGGATGCAAACTGCTGGGAGGGCTCTGCCTGATCCTGAGTCTGCTTGCCTTGTGCCGACTCTACACCCCGCCGACCAACGGCATTCGAGTCGGCAAGCGGAGCGCAATCATCCTATGGGATGTCATTATGATCGGGATCGGAACCGTATTCATGTGGATGGCGATTGATTTCATCCTCCACAAAACCTTCGGAACGGAATGGTGGGGCGGAGATGAGATGATGGCGGGCATGGGGGTTTTCTGGATGGTTCTCGTTGCCCCGCTGATGGCGTTCATCACAACAGCCACCGCCAGCCAGACCCTGTGGATTACCCAGGATGGCATTGCCCTGAAGGGCCTGACGGGAATGCACCCCCTCCCCTGGTCCGAAGTGACCGACATCCATCTGGATGGAATCCGCGGCCCCCAAAGCGCCACGGGGGGATTTCCCTCTAAAACCGTCATGCGACATCTGATCATCTCCGGGGAATCCGATTCCCTTCGTATTCTGGAGCCTCCGTATACATCCACCAAAAAGGAGATTCTTCAGGCCCTGGAAACCTATGCGCCCTCAGAATTGAAAGAAGGCCTCGCCGCCCTCATGAAAGAATGGAGTTCGTTATGGTGAATCGAATGAGACTTCCCCTTTTTCTCCTGCTTCTCAGCATCGCGGGGAATGCCATCGCCATGGCCCCCCGCCCGATTCAGCCAGTGGTCCCGATGGAACTCGTCCGCGCCATACAGGATCCGGAAACCGGTGCGGTCATCGTCGAATGGGTGGTGCCTCACATTGATACTGTGGGCCCGCTGGATCGGCTGGAGTTGCTGATTCTCGACGACAATGGGGAGGCCATATTCGGGGCGATGCAGAACCTCGCAGACCGATGCGATCCCGTCCCGCCCCGCGCCTTCGGCGTCATTTTGGACCCGACCCGTGACGACCGCTCCATTAAGAATGTCGCCAGCGCCGGTATCCAGGGCCAATGGGACCAGGAATCCCCCGGGGGAACACTGCTGGAGCAAAGTGTCAGCGGAGTGAGCGGAGGCAACCTCGGCATCGCCTTCTGGATCGAACCCGGCGACTGGAAATCCGGCACCTTCATCATCGCCGTCCGCGCCATCCGGAAGAAAGGCCGAACGGAACCGTGGCGGAATCTGACAACCGTCGAGGTGTCCGCCACTAAGCCGGCGTCAGAGCTTTGCCAGGTGAAACCTCTGTTCATCAGCAGTGGCGGCCCCGATCCCGCCGGCTTCATCCAAACCGTCACCCTCATCCGCTATGAGAAACAGCCCCAGGATGAAGGAGTGGTCATGAAACGCTGGGCCGGCGACACCAGCGGCGACTTCAAAACGGTCGAAATCGAGAGGCGCGAACTAAAACTCAGCGACTTGTCCGATGGGCAGGTTCTACTGAAACCCGGCCTCTATCAGTTCAAACACAATTCCGTCTCCGGCATGCCCCCGTCCGGGTTCTATGGGCAAAGCCGCTTTTTCACAATCAAGCCCGGCCAGAAAACCCTCGAAGTTCCCGTCCGCCTGAACGCCGCCATCTAGGAGATAGTCATGAAACGATTCGTATGCCATCTGCAGCTTAGCTTAATCTTGATTCTGACGGGCATCTCCATGATGACCACTGCCGCAAACGCTGAGCCAGCCCCAAAGCTAAAAACACTGTATTGTGCGGATGGTTTGATATGGCGTGCCAAGCCTGGCGAGACGAAGAAATTGAGCATCATTGCGCAATTTACTGATGGCAGCTCGAGAGACGTTACAACTGAGTGCAAGTGGTGGGTT
>Ga0075121_1000496_pt1 | contig 27231 bp, 21 predicted proteins | sample AntAceMetag02UKG_FD_69793 | JGI IMG/M metagenome (GOLD analysis project Ga0075121, IMG submission 69793) | Saline lake microbial communities from Ace Lake, Antarctica - Antarctic Ace Lake Metagenome 02UKG | ecosystem: Environmental > Aquatic > Non-marine Saline and Alkaline > Saline | place... | reverse complement strand
TTCTTCAGGGAGCTCGACGCCGCCGAGATACTCGATGGCCGAGTTCCACTCCTCCCCCTGGGCATAGGCGATGCCGGCGAGAATTTGGGCCTGAGTGGCCAACTCGCCCTCGGGCACCTTCAGCAGAATATCTTCATACAGGCGCGTGGATTCGCGCCAGAGGTTCTTGGCGTCGTAGAGGCGGGCCTTGAGGAGAATCGCTTCGTTGGCGGGGATCCCCTGGATGTCGCGCAGGGGTTTCAGCTGGAGAATCATTTTGTCCAGGGCCTTGTGGGCAGCCCTGAACTGGGCATCGGTGGCTTTCGGGGAGGTCCGGATCTTTTCCACCGCCTTGAACAGGCCGGGCCTGGGCATTTTGATTCCCTTGATATCCGTGACCGAAATGCCGATCTGGGGAGAGCTGCCGCGCTGGACCCAGAGAATATCCCTGTCGCGCTTGTAGATTTTAGCTTTGAATTCCGCCTGCTCGGTCACGATGGGATAGGGACCCAATTGCGCATGCGCCGAGAGCGGTGCAAGCGCGAGAATGAAGAATGAGCAAGTAAGAATGAAGAATGATAAAAGTCGCCCGCGCGCCGGCGAAGAATTTTTCCATGGTATGGAAAAATGTTTCGCGATTTTTCCACAGTATGGAAGAAATGTTTCCATGGTATGGAAAAATCCGGTGCCAGCCCCGTCCCTTCGGCTGGAACTGGGAACTGGGAACTGGGAATTTGAGAATTTCACGAGGCACCTCCGGAAAGCTTGGCGATGCGTTGGCGGGCGAAGGCGGCCGCCGCGGTGCCCGGGGCGAAATCGCTGTTGAGAAATTCACGATAGGTCTGGAGGGCCGCAGTGGTGTCGCCCAGTTTATAGAAGCAGGCGCCGCTGCGCAGATAGGCCTGCACGACTGCTTTCCTATAGGCCCCATAGAGGACATAGACCCGCTGATAGTAGGCGATGGCCTGGGAGAACTCCTGCTGGGCCTCCATGCAGGCACCAATGCCGAGCAGGGCTTCCGGCTTCAGGCGGCGCGGTGCGGCGCGGTTGGCCAGAATGGCATTGTAGTCACTGATGGCCTCCCCGTACCGCTCCAGGCCCAGAAGGGCTTCGGCGCGGCAGAAAGTGGACTCCAGAATGTACTGGATTTCAGCGGCGTTGTTCAGCACCGCATTGGCATACAGCAGGGCGGTGACATATTCCTTGTTCTCAATGGCCTGTTGGGCCAGGAGGGTCTGGGCTTCCGGCACATTGCGGGAATCGGGATACTTCTCAAGCATCAGTTCCAGGTTGGGGATGCCGTTGGCCGGCATGCCGTTCTCGATCCAGGCGCGTCCGAGCCAAGTGAGCGTTTCCGCCCCGAGATAGTCCGTCTTGAACCGGCCGCTGAAGATGACCAGCTGGTGGGACTGTTCCTCTTCCGGAAGCATCTGGGCTTCGGCCCAGGCCAGGCGGGAGGCCAGCGTAAGACGTCCGCCGGAGAGGGCCTTCTGATAGCGTTTACGGACTTCGGTCAGGTAGTCGTCGCTGTCGCGCGGATACATACCGACCAGGTCGGTCAGCATCAGATCAAAGCCTTCCCAGCTGGGGGTGTTGCCGTGCCGTTCGATCATCCGCCAGTAAAGGATGCGGGCCTGGTCGGGCCGCTTGATCTGGCGCAGGGCCCAGCCCGCTTGATAGGCGGCATCAATGATGTTGCCGCTGTTGGGAACGCTCTTGATGTAGTCCACATAATCCTTGGACATTTCGCGGTAGTCTTTTTCGCTGGCCAGCGCTTTGTGGATGCGGGAAATCTGGGTCAGCGCCATGTAGTAGAACGGCCCGGCCTCGGGGGTCATAGCCATATGGTACGCATCCTTGGCGGAATCGAATTTAGCCGGATCAAAGTCGCCGTATCCGGCCAGCACGGCCCGGGAATCCCCCAGCATCACGGCCGCTTCGTAACGGAAATAATGGGTTGGATTTTGAGCGATCCAGTCGGCGGTGTCCTTGGCCGTCCGCTCGTAGTCCTCCAGCGCATAGCGGCAGCAGGCGGCGCGATAGGTGGCCTCCGGCGCATAGATGCTCATGGGGTTCTTTTCGGCATAGGCATCGAAATAGGGGAGGGCCTCCGCCTGCTTGCCGTTATAGTAGAGGGAAATGGGCATCCAGTACTGCACATCCGGGGCGAGGATATGATTCGGATAGGTCTGCAGCCAGGTTTTGAAACGACGGACCGCTTCCACAAACCGTTCCTGCATGGCCACAGAGAGGGCCAGATAGAAGTCAATGCGCGCCTTCTGGGTGTGTTCAGGAAAGCGCCGGACCAGCTTGCGCATTTCGATTTCCGCATCCTCAAACTGCTCGGTGTTGATGAAGGCTTCCGCACGCAGGAAGGCGACGATTGGCACATTCTTCCAGGCCGCATCATAGACGGTGACTTCTTCTTCATCTTCAAGCCAGGCCGGGACATAGTCGCCGTCTTCGGTGGCCGCCGCCTGTTCTTCGTCGGCCGCGTCGAACATGCCGGTGACACCCGAATCGTCTCCGGAATCCTTGAAGGCGCCCTTTTTCTTCGACCAGCCGCCGCGGCGTTTGGCTTTGGCACGGCGTTCCTTCTGGCGCAGGCGGGCGAACTGGCCGTCGACCGGCGTGCCGTTGGGCATCACCGTGGAGGCGCCATACACGCGCGCCAGGCCCTGTTCCACCAGCATTTCCCCGAGATCCTTCTTGCCGATTTCAACCAGGCCGTAGAAACGCTTCTGCTGGCTGCTGCCCCGGGCATCCTCCCAGCGGGTCCAGACCGTGAACTTCTTTCCGGACAATTCCTTCTTGGTGAATTTCTCGCCCTTTTTGCCCAAGGGGATGACCTTGGTTTCCGAGATGCCGAAATAGGAGGCCTGTTCCGCATTGCGGTCTTCGAATTGCTTGTTGGTCTCCGGCGTATCCACATAATAAAGGCGGATGATGATATCTTTATTCTTGTGCCGGATATGGAAGCTGTCGCCATCCATATAGCCGCTGGCCAGAACGGCGCCCTCCATCTCTTCCCACTTGCCGGAGACTTTGGCCTGGGCGGGGAGGGCGGAAGTGAAGAGGAAGAGAAACCCCAACATCCAACATCCAACATTCAATGTCCACTGTCCAAGGGAACAGTCCGGACGAAGGCGGCGCAAGATTCCGGCTGGCGGAGAGATCAACCCCGGACCCGCTGGATTCCGATCCTGAACCCTGAACTCTGAACCCTGAATCCTCATCTGTGTGCTCATTCCCAGTTCCCCTTGGGATCATAGGTGGACAAATAGTGGTCGGCTTCAATGACCAGATCCTCGAAGCGGCGGAGGCGGGAAATCGACAGAATCAGATCGAAGTGCCCGGCTTCCTTCACAGCGGGATCCTGGGCGATGCCCACCACGCGGGTGAAGGCGACGCGGGCTTCCCAGTAGCGGTCGGTATTGAAGAAGCAGCGGCCGATGCGGTGATAGAGGTTGGCATCGTAGTCCGGCAGCGCTTCGAGTTTGGCCGCCATTTCCTTGGCTTGGGCCAGATCGCTGGCCAGCCGGCGTTCCTCCTGAAAGCGGGACTTCATGTCCCGCAGGGTGGGGCGGGCCTTCTGGATTTGTTTCAGGCCGGCTTCGAGCGCGGCCACATAGCTCTGCTGATGACTCAGAAGGGCCTTGCGGGTTTTGACGCGCCGGTAGGCCTTGAGGGCCATGTCGTATTCGGTGTCGTCGAACATGTAGTCGCCGAGTTCGAAGGCGAGGAAATTGCAGTAGGAGATGACCGACCAGGTGCGCGGGCGTTTCTCGATGGTTTCGAGCATGACGATGGCCTCGGCCGCCTTGCCATCATCGAAGATGCCGCGCGCGGCAAAGGCGCCGGCCTGGCCCCAGAGGGGACTCTTGGGATAGAGATTCATGAAGTCCTTGAAGGCGGCGGCCGCGAGGGCGCTGCTGTCTTCAATCAGGTGGCACACGCCGACCTGGAACAGGGCGTCTTCCGAATAGGGGGACCGGGGGTGGGTGGAGCGCAGGGTCTGATAGGCTTTGACCGCTTCGGCGTATTTCTCTTCTTGCTGCTGGGAGGCGCCGATCCGGAACATCGCTTCATCTGCAAACTTGGATTCGGGATATTGATCAATATATTCCTGAAAGGCCTTGATGGCATCGACGTGCCGGCCGAGATTAAACAGGGCGCAGGCCCGGGCATACATCGCCAGATCGATCTGCGTCCGCAGTTCCGGCTCTTTGCCGAACACCTGGATCATCTGGTCGAGAAACTCGACGGAGTTTTCGTAGTCCCCCGCAATAAACCGGCTCATACCGCTTTGGTACAGCGCCTCGGGGGAATCATCGGGGGCTTCTTCCTGGGCTCCCGCAGGAGCGACGCACAACAGTGCCGCGAATATGACCGCCCAGACCAGTAACAACCTTCTCATTGAATCTTGCATCATATGTTCCGCAACATAGGTGAACCGGCACTAAAAGACACGCCTAAATTTCCGGTTTTCTGAGAAATGGGATGCCAGCCGCGGCCGGCAGAAATATAAAAGGGGCAACGAACATCCGTCCGTCGCCCCGGGAGGCGGAAGAGACTTCCGCCTGCAACAAGCTTGCGCGGGTCGAGAGGCCGGGGCGCCGGGGCGCCCCGCATCCCGCCGGAGAACTTAGATCGTCACGTCTGCGGGCAGCCGCATCGTTTCGTTCTTCTTCAAGAGTTCGTCCGACACCGGGCGCTGGATTTCCGTGCCGATGAGCTGTTGGACATAGTTCTTGATGCTGGATTTCCAGTACTTCTTCGTGATGTAGAAGATCTTGGCGCCACCGAGTTCGTGCTGCATATCAGGGAAAGCCTTGGACGGCTGAGCCATGCCCAGGCCCCAGCGCTTCCAGCCGTTGTAGCTCTCGAACGTGGACCAGAGCTCTTCCTGACCCAGCACGTCGAAGCAGTATTCAGCCTTGGCGTAGTACATTGCAGCACCGGCGCGCATGCCACGGGCAAAGGCCATGGTGTGCAGCGAGATGTTCACTTCTTCGCTCATCAGGCGGCCATCCGCGACGGCGGCGAGTTCGCCGTCGATGAGACCGACGAAGAGGTACGGGTCTTTTAAGCGCTTGCGCTGAATGCCGAGCAGTTCGGCATAGACGCGGGCCGCAACGATGTCATAGAAATCCTTGCCTTCAGCAAACTGAGGGCTGTCCATGATCTTGCGCAGGTAGCTGCACAGCATCGGAATTTCCTCTTCCTTCGCTTCGCGGATGAGCATGGTCTTGCCCTTCAGCTCGATATAGGCGGAGGGGAAGGGCTTCTGCGCCAGCGGAGGGCTCTGGAACATCGGTTCCAGTTCCTCGGCCTTAATTTCGATCACTTCCTGGGATATTTTACACGGGACGGGTAACTTCATGGATCTTCTCCTCTTTCTTTTGTTTATATCGCATCGCTGAGTGGGCAGGGGGCCTGCGCCTTCATGCCAAAGGTCATCCGAAATGCGGCCGATTCCCCTTGGCGGAATCATTCAGTAGGCAGCATTTTAGGCGAAGCCCCCTGCGCAGTTCAACAGGGAATCACCCCGTAGAGGAAAACGTTTTTCTTGCCGGGGGACTATTCCCTTGGGGAAGGGCGGCCTGTCGATTACCCTGTTCCGTACTGTTCTCAAATCAAACCATCAGCCCAAAGGGCGTGACGATGAAACGAATAATTTGGGTCTTGATTCTAGTGTTCGGATGCAGCATGGTCAGCGGAGGTCAGGCTTGGAAAAAGAAGCCCGTCGAGCCCACGGTGGCCGAGACGGATGCCGCCTCGATGCGCGTGCCGACGATGCGCTCTCTCCGGGATGGAACCGACGATGCGGTCGTGGAACGCATCGAATTCAATCGCGCCAAGCTGCCGGCGTCCTACCGCAAGCGCAACAATTTTGCCTGGGCTATTGCGAAGATCCCCGGGCTGGAGAAGCAGGAATATTTCGCTCACAGCGGCATTCAGAACATGCGGAAGCTGTCGAAGAAGGAGCAAAAAAAAGTCGAAGGCATCTCCATCAAGCCCAAGAAGGGCCGATTCAAAGCGCACTGTGTCAATCGGAATGACATCATCGATGGTCCCGACTGCTGGGTGCGTACGGTGGACACCGAATACAAGATCATTGAAGAGATCGCCTCCCAGCTGCCGGATGCCCAGGTCAAGGGAGAGGTTCTCATCTATACGGATCTGCCGCCCTGCGCCAGCTGCTGGAATGTCATGAAACAATTTTTGGCCGCCTATCCCAACATTGAGATGAAGGTTCTGCACAAAAAGAAGAGGTACCACTAACATGAGCCAGGAACAGTATTTTGAACTGCGTTGTGCCGTCGTCGAGATGTTCTACGGGAATTTCATCGACGAGAAATACACCCTCGGTCAGACCACCGACCGCTGTCTGAGCGAATTCCAGCAGGAGATTGGGGAAGGGGGCCGTAACGCTCTCATCATACTGAGCGTCACGCTTTCTCTGCTTGGCCGTCACGAAGCAGGCAAACTCAGCGACTTTACTGCTGAAATCAAGACCCTCGGGACTCTCAGCGAGAAAACGGACCTCTGGGAAGGCCTCAGCGAAGACGAAAAAGAGCGCATGCAGGAAGACATCGCCTATACGCTCGAAAACGCCTAATTTCCCGATTTTCAGCGGATCAGTCACCGTTTTTGCCGATTTTTGGCTTTTTGGGCCCCCACAGTCTAGTGGCTAGCGCAACAGAAGGGTCACGCGGTAAGATGTGTTCTTTGTACTACCATACGGAGGAACAACATATGTCTTACAAGCGCGTGACCCAAGAAGAACGTAGGTCACTACTGTCCGGTAAAAGTCTCAAAAGCATAGCCGCATCTGGATTTGATTGGCCGCATCCGGCGGTGAAGACGCAACCGGTGTATGCGACAGCCAAACGCATCTGCGAATCTTAACGCTCTGAACTGTGAACCGCTGAACTTTGAATTCCTGATCGGCTTTGCCCCGTGGGCTGGTTTTTGAGTTGATAGGAAAAGGGGAGGCGTGTATCGTTCGGGCTCGTTTCGTTTTACCGGAGGTAAGGAAGTACCATGGCTGAAGAACTGCAACATTTGATCGAACGTATCCACAAAGAGGGTGTCGAGTCCGGCGAAAAGGCCGCGGATTCCCTGGTGGCCGAAGCAAAGAAAAAAGCGGAAGTGATCATCGCTGACGCGGAGAAAAAGGCAGCGGCTCAGGTCGCGAAGGCCGATACGGATTCTCAGGCTTTTGCCATTCGCGGTCAGAAGACCCTTGAACAGTCCGCCCGCGATCTGCTGATTACCATCGGTGGCTCGGTCGGCGATGTCGTATCAGGCATCGTGGACAAGGATGTGGGCGCGGCGCTGACGCCAGAGCTGATGAGTCAGATGCTGGTGAAGCTCGCCGAGAGCTACAAGCAGGACGGCGGCAATGATGACATCGAAGCCATGCTGGGCGAAAAAGATGCAGCAGCCGTGAAAGCCTACTTCGCTAAGGAATATCAGGACAAGCTGGCGGCCGGCATCCAGATTGAAAGCGACAAGGAAATCTTCCAGGGTTTCCGCGTGGGTGTGAAGGGTGGCCAGGTGTTCCACGATTTCACCAAGGAGGCGATTGCGGAATCGCTGTCGAATTTCCTGCGGCCCGAACTGGCCGATATTGTTAAAAACGCTGCAGAAGAATAGGGCGACACGATGGGTGGCTACAACTACCTGGTGGCGTCGCTTCCAGCTCTCTCGCTGGATGCAGCGCCGCCGTATACCCCGGACGAATTCCGGTTTCACTGTCAGGGCGTCCTCAGCGATGCCGATCTGGCAGAGCTGGATCTGCTGTTGGCGGGGCAGGCGGCCGAAGCGCGTTCTGCATTTTCACGTCAGTGGGCGGCGGGCGATGCCCAGATCCGCAACACGGCGGCCCGAATGCGCGGCGCCAAACTCGGCGTCGACCCCAAACCGTTCCTTCACAGCCACCCAGGCTATACCGTCTGGCTGGATAAGGAAGTGACCGATGCGCTGGCCAAGGCGAGCCCGCTGGACCGCGAGACGGGTCTGGATGCGGCACGATGGAATTTTGTGGATGAGTTGGCGCTGGCGGATCCCTCGGGACTCCCGATGGTGCTGGCGTTTGCGGTGAAGCTGATGCTGGTGGTGCGCTGGTCGGCCATGCAGGAAGAAGCGGGACGCGAACGGCTCGAAGAACTGGTTTCCCAACTGGAAGAGAATGCGGCGCAGAGCGGCACGGTTGGATTCAAATAACGAAGGCGGATGAAGATGAGCGATAATGTCGGCAAAATCGTAGGGATCAACGGCAACCTGATCACCGTGCAGTTCGAAAATCCGGTGATCCAGAGTGAGGTGGGCTTTGCCCGCACCGGAGACATCGGCCTGAAGGCAGAAATTATCCGCATCCGCGGCGATAACGCGGAAATGCAGGTGTTTGAAGACACCTCGGATCTGAAGATCGGCGACACCGTGGAATTCAGCGGCAATCTGTTGACCGTGGAACTCGGCCCCGGCCTGCTCGCGCAGGTGTATGATGGGCTGCAGAACCCGCTGCAGAGACTGGCCGAAGAATGCGGATTCTTTCTACAGCGCGGCAAGTATCTCAAGGCGCTGGACCGCGACAAGAAGTGGGACTTCACCCCGGTGGCACGCAAAGGCGATGTCGTCACCGCTGGCGATACGATTGGCACGGTTCCCGAAGGCATGTTCACGCATCGCATCATGGCGCCGTTTGGCCTCGTCGGGAAGTACACCGTCGATGAAGTAACGGCGGCCGGCGAATACAATGTGGAGCAGGAAGTCGCCAAGCTGCGCAGTGATCGCGGCGACATCCTTTCCGTGAAGATGGTGCAGGAATGGCCCGTCAAGGTGCCGATCAAGGCTTACGCCGAGCGTCTCCGTCCGAGCGAGCCGCTGGTGACCAAGGTTCGTATCGTGGATACGTTCTTCCCGGTGGCGCGTGGTGGCGTGTATTGCATCCCGGGTCCGTTTGGTGCGGGCAAAACCGTGCTGCAGCAGATCACCAGCAAACACGCCGATGTGGACATCGTGGTGATTACGGCGTGCGGCGAACGCGCCGGCGAAGTGGTGGAAACTCTTCGCGAGTTCCCCGAACTGATCGATCCGCGCACAGGCAAGAGCCTGATGGAACGCACGCTGATCATTTGTAACACCTCTTCCATGCCGGTGGCCGCACGCGAAGCGTCGGTCTACACGGGGGTCACGATTTGTGAATACTATCGCCAGATGGGACTGAATGTCCTCCTGCTGGCCGACTCCACCAGCCGCTGGGCGCAGGCCCTGCGCGAAATGAGCGGCCGCCTCGAGGAAATCCCGGGCGAAGAAGCCTTCCCGGCCTATCTCGAATCCATGATCGCGGCGTTCTATGAGCGCGGCGGCGTGGTTCGTCTGAAGGACGGTGAGACCGGATCGGTCACCATCGGTGGCACCGTATCGCCCGCCGGCGGTAACTTTGATGAGCCGGTGACGCAGGCCACCCTGAAAGTGGTCGGCGCCTTCCACGGACTGAACCGCGAGCGCTCCGATGCGCGCCGCTATCCGGCGCTTCATCCCCTCGACAGTTGGAGCAAGTATCCGGGTGTGGTGGACAGCGATCAGGTGGCCTCGGCCCGCAAGATGCTTCGCCAGGGCGGCGAAGTGAATCAGATGATGAAGGTGGTCGGCGAAGAGGGGACCAGCATCGAAGATTTCGTGGTCTATCTGAAGAGCGAGTTTCTGGATTCAGCCTATCTGCAGCAGGACAGCTTCCATGACGTCGACGGCGCCACCAGCGCGGACCGTCAAAAATATGTCTTTGCGAAGGTCAACGAGATTTTGAATGCCGGGATGTTCTTCCCGGACAAGGACGCCGCTCGCAAGTGGTTCCTCCAGCTGACTTCGGCTACGAAGGACTGGAATCGCGTCGAGATGGAGACTGAGGAATTCAAGCAACTGGAGCAGCGTCTCGACGCCATGCTCGCGGAGGTTTCGGAAAATGCATAAAGTTTATCATCGCATTGAACAGATTGCGGGTAACGTCATCACCGTTCGCGCCGAAGGCGTGGCCAACGGCGAACTGGCCCAGGTGGTCGGCACGCTGGGTGTCTCGCTGGCCCAGGTCATCCGTTTGGAAAACGACAAGGTCTTCCTTCAGGTGTTCTCGGGCAGTCGCGGCATCTCGACTGATGGTCAGGTGCGCTTCCTCGGCCACAAAATGGACATTTCCTTCACGGAGGCCCTGCTGGGTCGCGTGTTCAACGGTTCCGGTGAGCCCCGTGACAACGGTCCGGCGCTGACGGACAACCGTATCGCCATTGGCGGCCCTTCGGTGAATCCCGCTAAGCGCATCATCCCGCGCAAGATGGTTCGTACCGGTATTCCCATGATCGATGTCTTCAACTCGTTGGTGGAATCCCAGAAGCTGCCCATTTTTTCGGCGGCGGGTGAGCCCTACAATGAGTTGCTGGCACGCATCGCTCTGCAGGCCGAAGTGGATATCATCATTCTCGGCGGCATGGGCCTGAAGCACGATGACTATTTGCAGTTCCGCGACACCCTGGAAGAGAACGGTGCGCTCTCGCGTTCGATCCTTTTCATTCATACCGCGGCCGACCCGACCGTGGAATGTCAGATGGTGCCGGACATCGCGCTGGCCGTGGCTGAGCAGTTCGCTCTGAAGAACAAGCGCGTGCTGGTGCTGCTGACGGATATGACGAGCTTCGCGGACGCCCTGAAGGAAATCGCCATCACGATGGAACAGATCCCTGCAAACCGCGGCTATCCCGGCGATCTCTACTCGCAGCTGGCTTCCCGTTATGAGAAGGCCGTCGACTTTGAAGGCGCTGGCTCCATCACGATTTTGGCTGTGACCACGATGCCCGGTGACGATGTGACCCATCCGGTTCCGGATAACACGGGCTACATCACCGAGGGTCAGTTCTATCTGCGTAACGGTCGCATCGAACCATTTGGTTCGCTCTCCCGTCTGAAGCAGCAGGTGAACGGCAAGACCCGCGAAGATCACCGCGTCGTCATGAATACGATGGTGCAACTCTATGCCTCCTATAAGGAGACGCTGGAGAAGCAGTCCATGGGCTTCCGTATGAGCGCGTGGGATAACAAACTGTTGAGCTATGGCGATCGCTTCGAGAAGGAAATGATGGATCTGTCCGTCAATATTCCGCTGGAAGCCGCCCTCGACTTGGGCTGGCAGATCATGGCCGAGTGCTTCGAGCCTGAAGAAACAGGTATTTCCTCCAAACTGATCGAAGAGTTCTGGCCCAAGACCGCCAAGCAGGCGGCCAAGGGTGAAGTTGTCGAAGAGGTCGTGGAGATCGAGAAGGCGGAAGCCGCAGAGAAGGCCGAATAGGGCAGGCTGAGCCATGGGCAAGATCAAAAACACCAAAACTGAGCTGAAGGCGCAGCGGGATTCCCTGAAGCGCTATCTGCGCTATCTCCCGACGCTGATTCTGAAGAAGCAGCAGCTGCAGATGGAAATCCGGCAAGTGGATCAGCGCGTGGCGGAAAAGCGGGCCGAAGAAGAGGCCGCTCGCGGCGCGCTGGCCGATTGGGTGAAACTCTATTCCGATCCTCTGGACTACCTCTCCTGGCTGTCGGTCGAAGCCATCGATGTTGAGCCGGGCAATATTGCCGGTGTCGCCGTGCGTACGCTGAAGGAAATCCGGTTCAACCGGACCGCTCCCGACCTGTGGGCGACCCCCGCCTGGCTGGATGAAGGACTTTCGACGCTGGAAACGCTCTTCCGTCTGCGGATTGAGCGGCGCCTCCTGGAGGAGCAGCACACCCTGCTGGCCGAGGAACTGCGCACCACGAGTCAGCGCGTGAATTTGTTTGAGAAGGTGAAGATTCCCGAATGCTCGGACAACATCCGCCGCATCCGCATCTTCCTGGGTGACGAAAACACCGGTGCGGTGGTTCGTTCGAAGATTGCCAAGGGCAAGAGTGTGAAGAAGGCCGCAGCCGCGGAGGCGGAAGCCGCCGCCGCCGCAGCGGCGTAAGAGGGCCGACGATGATCGTCAAAATGCAAAAAGTGACCTTGATGTGCGTGGCGCACGACCGGGCGGCAACGCTTGAGTCTCTCCGCGGACTGGGTGTGTTGCATGTCAAGCCGGTGGTGATGCCGACCGGGGCCGGGCTTGAGCAGGCACGCGAAAAGGTCACGGGCCTCAGCCGTTTGCTGGAAGCGATTCCCGTGATCGAGGGAACCAAGCCGACTGGGCAGGATGCCCGTGCCGTGGTCGCCGAGACCACCGACATCCTCGATGCACGCAAGGAATATGAATCTCAGTTGGACTCCCTTAAGGAAGAAGTCGCCCGAATCAAGCCCTTTGGCGCCTTTGACCCAGCGACCGTTCTCGCCTTGGAAGAGAAGGGGATTGTCCTCAAGCTGTATCGCACCTCGATCAAAGCAGACTTTCCCCTTCCTGAGGGTGTGACCGCTGAAAAGCTGGCTGTGATCAAAAAGGATGCCTACTGGGCTCTGTTCTCCCGTCAGCCGTTCGAGTGGGAAGGCGCCGATGAAGAGCGCCTGCCAGCTCAATCCCTTTCCATGATGACCGAGGAAATCGCCCGCCTGCAAACCGAGGTGACCGATGGCGAAAAGGCGATGGAATCCGTTGCCGGGGATCGTTCCCTGCTGGAACAGTTGCTGAGCGACGCCGAAGCCGACGTCAAGCTGCAGGAAGTCCGCGGCGGCATGGGCACCACCGAAGCCATTTCCTATGTGCAGGGATTCCTGCCTGAAACCGATGTCGATAAACTGCGCGAAGCCGCCGCCCAATCCGGGTGGGGACTGGTCGTCGAAGAGACCGGCCCGCAGGATGATGTGCCGGTGAAACTGAACCCCCCGCGCTGGTCGACACCGATCAAGGCCGTGTTCGAAGGAATCGATATCCTGCCAGCCTATCATGAGTCGGATATCAGCGTGGTCTTCATGCTCTTCTTCTCGCTGTTCTTTGCGATGATTATCGGCGATGCCGGATACGGCGCAATCTTTGTCACCCTGACCCTTCTGATGCGCAAAAAGATGCCGAAGGATGCCTTCCGCCTGATGATGATCACCAGCACGGCGACCATCGTGTGGGGCCTGATCAACGGCACCATTTTCGGAATCTCCCCGGAAATTCTGGCGAAAGCCGGCTTTGATAAGATCACAATTCCATTCCTGACGGACGAAAAGCGCTCCGCTCAGAACATCATGGGTCTGTGCTTCATGATTGGTGCCGTCCAGTTGTCGATCGGCCATCTCTGGAATGTGGTGGACCTGATTAAAGACAAGAAGCTGAAGGCGCTGGAGCAGTTCGGCTGGTTTATGACCACCTGTTTCATGTTCTTCCTGGCCGATGATATGGTCATCGGCGGCAACATGGTCTCCTATCTTCATTTGACTGAAGCACAGTCCGCCACCCTTTGGCAGGTACTGAACTACATGGTCATTTCCGGCATCGTTCTGATTGTCCTCTTCATGATGCCTCCGCGCGAAATCAAGGATAACTGGTTTGGGTTGGCTTTGCTGCCGCTTGATCTTGTGGCGAACTTCACGGATGTCGTTTCCTATGTACGTCTCTATGCGGTCGGTACGGCCGGATTCGCCGTGGCGAATGCTTTCAATACGATGATATTCACAGGTGAGATGAGCTGGTTTGGGTTGCTGATCGGTGCGGTCTTTGCGTTCTTCGCCCACACGCTGAATATCCTGCTCTGTATCATGGGCGTGCTGGTACACGGCATCCGCCTTAATACGCTCGAATTTTCGAATCACAAAGGCATTACCTGGAGTGGAGCGGCCTATCGGCCTTTCGCTCATAAGAAAACAGCAGCTTAGGACACTACAAACGGTTTAAAAAGCAGAGGGCGGCAACGCCCGGAATCGAGGAGAGAAAAATGGAAGCAAATACAATTATTGCATTGAGCAAGGCAGGCGGCGCGGCCGCTTTGGGTCTGGCCGCAGTCGGATCCGCCATTGGTGCGGGCCTCGCGGGTTCCGCAGCAATCGGCGCATGGAAGAAGTGCTATGCCCAGAGCAAAGCCGCTCCCTTCATTCTGGTGACATTCATTGGTGCTCCGCTGTCACAGACCATTTATGGCATGATCCTGATGGGATGGATGCTGGATGCCGCGAAGGATCCCGCACTGGCCACGACCGGTTGGGCCGCGATGCTCATCGGTGGCATCTTCGGCGGCATGGGTATGGGCGCTTCGGCCTGGTTCCAGGGCAAAGCCGGTGCGGCGGGCGCGGATGCGCTGGCCGAAACCGGTCAGGGCTTTGGTAACTACCTGATGACCCTCGGTATCGTCGAAACCGTCGCGCTGTTCGTGCTGGTCTTCATCCGCACCAGCTTCGCAGCCTAACTTGACCGACCTTCGGGTCAATCAACAGCCGCCCTTTCCAGTCGGAGGGGGCGGTTTGTGTATGAAGAAGGAGTCAGAAGTCAGAAGTCAGGATTCAGGATTCAGAAGTTAGAATAGAAGAAGTTGAATGGCCTTACTTAGTCTGCAGGAAATCAGCGTTCGGTTCGGCGGCCCCTGGTTGCTGGAAGGCGCCACGCTCAATATCGAGCGCGGCGAGCGAATTTGTCTGCTCGGACGGAATGGTGAGGGGAAATCCACATTCTTGAAAGTGGCCGCGGGTGAACTTACCCCGGATGAAGGGGAGGTGGTCCGTTCCAAAAATCTGGTCGTGGCCATGATGCCGCAGGGCATGCCGGAGGACCTGTCGGGGTCCGTACTGGAAACCGTCCGAAAGGGAACGCGCCCGGGCCTGGATGACTGGCATCGCGACACCCAGACCAATAAAGTGATTTCACTGATGGAACTGGATCCTGAGGCGGCCTTCGCAACGCTGTCGGGCGGGATGAAGCGCCGTGTGCTGCTGGCGCAGTCGCTTGCAGCGGAACCGGATGTACTGCTGCTGGACGAACCGACCAATCACCTGGATGTGGAATCCATTGTGTGGATGGAGAGCTTTCTGTCCCGCTATCCCGGCTCGATTCTTTTTGTGACCCATGACCGCGCCTTTTTGCGGCGGCTGGCCACGCGCATTGTGGAACTGGACCGCGGAAAGCTTCGTTCCTGGGCCTGTGGATATAACCAGTTTCTGGAGCGAAAGGCTGCTGCACTGGAGGATGAGGAGCGGCAGAATGCCGTGTTCGACAAGAAACTGGCGCAGGAAGAAGTCTGGGTTCGTAAAGGGATCAAGGCGCGTCGCACCCGTAACGAAGGGAGGGTGCGGGAACTGAAGAAGCTGCGCACCGAGCGAGCGGCTCGCCGGGAACTGGGCGGCCCGGTCAAAGCGACCCTGCAGGAGGCCCGTCGTTCCGGCTACAAAGTGATTGTCACTGAAGATCTGGCTCGGGCCTATGACGGCCCATTTCTTTTCCGCGGGTTGACCACTGAAATTTGTCGCGGCGATAAGATTGGCCTCCTGGGCCCGAATGGCTGCGGCAAGTCGACCCTGATCCGTGTCTTGCTGGGGCAGGAGGCTCCTGACGAAGGCCGTGTGGAACACGGGACCAAGATGGAGATTGCCTATTTTGATCAGCTCCGCGCGGTGCTGGATGAAAACCAGACCGTCTTCGACAGTGTGGCCGATGGGAACGAGTTTGTGATGGTGAACGGTCAGCGCAAACATGTGATTGGCTATCTGGAAGAATTTCTATTTACGCCATCCCGTGCACGCAGCCCGGTGAAGGTCTTGTCAGGAGGGGAGCGAAGCCGCCTCCTGCTGGCGCGTCTGTTTGCTCGTCCCTCCAATGTTCTGGTGCTCGATGAGCCGACCAATGATCTCGATGTGGAGACGCTGGAACTGATCGAAGACCTGCTGGTGGAATACACCGGTACGGTCCTGCTCGTGAGCCATGACCGCGAATTCCTGAACGAAGTTGTCACCAGTACGCTGGTCTTCGAGGGGGAGGGGGCCGTGAATGAATATCCCGGCGGATATGACGACTGGGTCGCCCAGCGGAAAGTGCTGATGCCTGTTGCCTCTCAGTCGGAATCGTCCAAACCGCAGGCAAATCGCCCGAAGAAGCTCTCCAACAAAGTGCGCAAGGAACTGAAGGATATCCCGGAGCAGATTGCCGCGCTGGAAGAGGAACTGGAAGTTCTTCACCAGCAGATGGCAAATCCTGACTTTTTCAAGGGCTCGCCGGCAGATATCCAGACCGCGACCGCGCGCTCCGCTGCCATTCCGGCTGAACTCGACCGCCTTTTTGCCCGCTGGGCCGAACTGGAATCCTGTACCGAAGCCTGACGGCTAGGCTTATTCTGGGAACAGACCCGCTTGTTCCTGACCATCAGGTCTACCAACTGGCTTTGGAGGAGGTGTTCACCGGCACGGAATCGATGACGATATCCTATGCCGTGCTGGACGGTGCTCCCGGCCAGATCACCTTTGAGTTTACGGAAAGCCTTTTGGAGGCCGCCGGCTTTTGGAGAAGCAATGGCTTAGCGCCGGTTTCACGCAAGGGTGTCGGTGGCGAAGCGCAGATCAAATTAAGACTGCCGGAATCGACTCTTAGTAATCAGAAGTTCTTCCTTCGCATGAAGGCCGAGTAATACTCCAAGAGATTTCTACTCTTCATCTTCCCGGAGAGTCCGTCTGTCCCATTAGGTGGGAATGGACAGGGACCTTTCAGGCTTGCCAGTGGGTCAGGGAATGACTTTGATACCTAGATGAAATCAATTCAGTCGCAGACGGTATTGACAGCGCGTGGCCGGGGGGCATGGGCCATCCTTTTCCTGGTCTTGTTCGCGGTGGTGGCGGGGGTGGTCTTCCATACCTTGTGGTCGCCGGGGGCGGTCTTGATGAGCAGCGATGATAACGTGGGGTTGTTGCGCATGTACCAGCGGATGCTGGAGGCCTCGACGGTGCAGACCTGGAATGGCGAAGCCTTGTGGGGATTACCGGCCATGAGCATGGTGCGGCCCGCTTCCTTTTTGCTGAAGATGTTGCCGGCCACCGTCTTTATCAACCTGTTTCACGGCCTGACCCTGACGCTTTCCGCCTGGTTACTGGCACTGTATCTTCGAGATAAGGGCTTGCGTCCGGCAGCCTGCGTGTTCGGCGGTTTGGTTGCCTTTTGGGTGGGGACCAATCTGACGCTGACCTATGCCGGTCATGCAGGAAAATACGGATTGATGCCATTTTTGGCGCTGTCGCTTTTTGCGTTGGGCCGATGGGGGAGCACGGGACGGATGGCGTGGTCATTGGTTGTGGGCGCCGCTGTTGGAGCCATGTTTCTCGAACAGTCGGATGTGGCATTGTTTTGTGCACTTCTTTTGCTGCCCATCGGATTATTCGAGGCGTCGAAAGCGGCCGGCAGTTGGAAGGTTCTCCCGCTGATCAAGAAGTCGTGGGGTGCTGCGGTGGTGGCGGCCTTGCTGGCCGGAGGTGTTACGTTGGCTGCATTGGGTTCGGGCGTCACGGAAGTGCCCGGAGGGGAGTCTCCAGAGGCACAGTGGGGCTATCTGACGCAGTGGAGCCAGCCTCCGGGAGAGAGTCTGGATTTTATCGCCCCGGGCTGGACCGGCTGGCGGAGTGGTGACCCCAAGGGGCCTTACTGGGGAAAAATGGGCCGAAGCGATGGCTGGGAACAGACCCGTCAGGGGTTCATGAATTTCAAGCTGGAGAATGTGTATGTGGGGGCCATTCCTCTTCTCTTTGCCGCGATGGCCCTGGGGAGTGCCTTCCGCCGCCGCCGGGATAAGGATGTGGGAATCATTTGGCTTTGGGCGGGCTTGTGTGTGGTTTCCCTGCTGTTGGCCTTCGGAAAATTCTTTCCCTTGTATCGTCCGCTCAGCATGTTGCCGGGTTTCGGCAGTATCCGGAATCCAAACAAGTTCATTCATTTTTTCCAGCTGTCTTGGGGCGTGCTGGCGGCGTTTGGTTTGGATGCGGCCATACGAATGGAGAGAGCCAGCGTGAAAAGATGGCTGTGGGCCGCCGGAATCGTGTCCGGTCTGCTGCTTCTTTCGGGATTGGCCCTGTGGTCGGACCTGACGGCCGGGGCCGCGCGTCTGTCCGCGATGGGCTGGGGGGCCATGGGGCAGCCGATCCAATGGAATAAAGCCTTTTCCGTCACGTATGCGGCGGGCGCATTCGCATTGGGCGGTGGGATCTTGTGGTTGCTTCAGCGTCCGGCGGGAAGGAAACGGGTCTGGCTGGCTTGGCTCCCGGCTCTGGTCGTTTTGTTTGATGCTGCCGTCATTCTGGCTCCGCACTATATTCAGACTATGCCCTCGGGTTTTGTTGCCGAAAATGAGCTGGTGCGCTACCTGAAGCATGAAATCGGGCATCATCGCACGGCGATGGCGACTCAGGATGGATTCTACAATCAGTGGTTAACCTATCTGTTCCCCTATCAGGGGATCCCATCGGTGAATGTGACGCAGCTGCCGCGGCCTCCCGCAGATTACACCGCCTTCTGGGGTTCGGTGAAAGATCCGGTCCGGATGTGGCAGTTGACCGGGGTTTCGCATGTGCTTGCACATGGGCCAGTCGCGTCGCAGTTATTGGCGAATCCAGCCTGGGCCGCACAATTGGAGCCGGTTTGGGCGTATCAGCCGGTGGATGACGGGCAAGGCGGAGTCGGTACACGCAGTGTGCCATGGGGGCCGAATGCGCCTGAAGTTGTGCTGAAGATGAAGAATCCGCCGCCCCGTGTCGCCGCGGTGTCATCGTGGCGGGAGGTGACGGACGATGAGGCCCTGAATCTGTTGGCCAGTCCATCATTCGTTCCATATGAATCCGTCTTACTTCCCCCTGGGAGTCAAGTCGAAGCTCCGCCTTTGCTGGCTGGAGAGGTCGAGCCTCCTCAGGTGAAAATTGCCCGAATCATTCCCGGTCGATATGAGTTCACGGTGAAAAATCAGGGGCCGGTGGTGGTCCGCGTGTCCGAGAAATATGATGCGGGCTGGGAGGCGACAGTTGATGGTCAACCGGTCCCTGTCATCCGGTGTGATTATATGTTCCAGGGAATTCCTCTGGAGAAGGCGGGAACGCACGAAATCATTTTGCGGTACGCCCCCTCATCCGGGCCGATCTATTTGCAATGGGCAGGAATTCTGGTGGGGTTCGGAGCAGCCTTCTCATTACTCTGGGCTCATCGGCGAAGGAGCGCGGAATGAACCGTGCCAGCGAAGGGCTCTTACATGGGGCCGCATCTGTTTTTTGCTTAACAAGAGGGTGACAACACATTTATGAATACTCTATCAGTAGCCATATGTACCGGGATGGGGCATGATCTGGCCCCGTTGATCGATAGTCTGATACAGACGGATTGTGAAGAAATTCTCCTCGTTGGCACCGAGGGGCAGTCCTTTCCCTGGAACGACCACTTCAGCGACCCCCGGGTTCGACAGCTGTTTGCACCCTATCCTTTAAACGCCAAGCGTAATGTGGCGCTGCGTGAGGCGAAAGGGGATCTGATCGCCTTCGTGGATGATGATGCCGTGCTTGCGCCTCGATGGCATCAGGCCATCCGAAAGGGGTTTGATTCCAAGCAGGTCGGGATTGTCACCGGCCCCTCTTTGCTTCCTCCTGATGCGACGCTGTGGCAGCGCACCGCGCAATTGGCCATGGCCTCCTCTCCGTATTCTCAGCGTCGCTATAATCCCTATCAAGAGGGAATCGTCGATTGGTACCATGTCATCGGCGCTAATTTTGCTTTTCGCAAGGAAGCTCTTGCGGAAGCGGGGGGGTGTCCGGAACAATTTTTGGCCCAGGGAGATGACATGGCGATGGCACATAATGTGTGCGAACAGAATTGGCTTGTGTATTACTCTCCGGAGGCTTTTGTCTATCATCCGCCTCATTCCTTTTGGAGACAAGTGGTCCAAATTCACCGGTTTGGCCGAGCGGCGAAGCGCCTGAAGCGAGCCGGAATTAACCATCCCAAGCGGGATTCAGCCTATCTGGGATACATTCCGGTTTTAGTCCTTTTCGCAGTCGCCTATGTGCTGGGTGAACTCAAAGAGACTCTGTTTCACAGCCGTGATATAAAAGCTTAAGCTATCTCCCGCAGCTGGTTCCGGTCTCTTTCGTCTTCTGGAGAAGCCGTAGAAAAGCATACCTCAGCGCGTCCTTCGGAATAGCTCAAAGCGGCCCCCCACTTGATTTGGGGATGGCATTTGTATTCTGATTTTCATGGGATGAACGTATCACCTTATGTCTCTGCACGATGTGATCGTCTAATTTGTTCAAATCCGGCGAGTTTTTTATCGACGCTCCCTCCACAGTTTGAGAGTGTGGAAAAAGTTGCAAGCCGTATACACGGCCCAGTGGTTTAATAGAAAAAGCAGGTAAAGTTATGGCCAAAGAAGAAGTTGTGGAACAGGCTGAGCAATTCAGCAATGCGCGTGCAAATACAGAAGCGAATGTCTGGATTCAGCTGGTCGGGGCCCTTATCCTGACCGTCATTGTTGCCCTCGGGTTGCATTTTGGAACCACACTTTACAACAAGGGGCTTCTCAAATATGTGAATGGCCTCGTCAATCATCGTGGTCCGGTTCAGTGGCTGGAACTCTACAGCTTCTTTGTGGTTAATCTTTTCCTCGTCATGAAGTCCCGGATTGTGACGTCTCAGATTCGGCATATCTATGACGACACCGCAGAAGTTCAAAGCGCTAACATGGACAATGAGGAAGATTTACAACTCCTCCGGAAACGGATCCACGAGGAAGGCGAAGATCTCACCAGCATTATGTTGGGACGTCTGGACCGCGGTTTGGGTCTATGGCTTTCGACCAAGGATGTCGATCGTGTATCCAGCTGGATGGGGGCGGAAGCCACGCGCGATACGGTTGCTTCGGATATGACCTTTACGCTGGCTCGCACGATGATGTGGGTGATTCCTATTCTGGGTTTCATCGGAACGGTGCAAGGGCTGAGTGCCGCTGTCGGGTCTTTCGCCGAATTCTTGTCGGGTGCGGCAGAACTGGCTGCGATTAAGGGCGCTATCGCCAACGTGACCATCGGACTGGGTGTGGCGTTTGATACGACATTCCTTGCGTTGATGCTGGTGACCGTCCTCCAATTCCCCCTGACCTCTATTATGCGCCGTGAGGCGACTCTGCTGGCTGAAATCGAAATTTATCTGGATGAGCATTTTATTTCACGGCTGCCCTCCGCCGAACAACAGCCAGTCGTGATCGAGAATCTTGAAGATTCGATTGAAGCGGCCTTCCGACGGTATATCCCGGACCCGGACCGCTATGAAGAGGTCTTTACGGAATCGATCCAGAAGGCCGGTTCGGTGGTCGAAAAACAATTTGCAGAATTGACCGAACACTATGTGGCGGCTCGGAAGAGCGCGACGGATGATGAAGTCCGCAGTCTGGCGGCCGCGCTGGAAAGCGCCCATCTGAAGGCCGCAGAGCTGGCCAAGGAATATGCCCATAGCTCTGATGAAATCCAGGCCGGCCTCTGTGGCAGCCTAAAAAAGGCAGCAGAAGCGGCCGAGGGCGTGGGTCAACAGATTGCATCCATCACCGAGATGGGTGGCCAGATCCAGGAATTACTGCAGGTGGAACAGGCCTTGGAACGTGCGGTGGCCGGTATTGCCGGTGCCGAGGAGTTCGAGAAGACGTTTGCGCAGTTGCGTGAACATCTGACGACCACCGACGAATTCTGCCGTCGCTTAAGCAAGCCCAGAGTCATCACTCTGCAAGAAGAAGTCCGCGCCTAGAATGGGTGTAGGGGAAGCGCAGGCCATGCGGAGAACTCATCGAATGCGGTCTTTTCAGCTGGTCTGTGCGGCTTGTGTATTCTTGTGCAGTGTCGCGGGCGCCCAGGCTCAGAAGCAAAAGCAAAGTCTGACGGTCCGTGTGCTGGCTTCGGGGCTTCAACAGCCCCACGGTGTGGCCATCCATCCTGAAACCGGCGACATCTACGTGTCGGAACTGGGCAGTGGTCAAATCAGCATCTACAAGGATGGGCAGGTCTCTCCGGCGCTCGCTCCCGGCTGGACCGTGACCAACGAATTACCCCGCTGGGCCATCACCCCGGAAGTGCCGCTTAAAAAATGGATGATGGCTGCGCTCCAGAAGCCCGGTCCCATCACCATTTCCTCCAATGGCCTTCTCTATGTGGCTGAACAGGTGCCCAACGGCCGTCTGCTGGAGTTTACACCCAATGAGCAAGGCCAATTTGCAGTGGCCAAGGGGATTCCGGTCCCCTGGTTGGATCAAGAATTTCAGTGGCGCGATATTTTTGCCGATGAAGGCGGCCGGTTGTTTATTGCGGGCGCCGATGAGGTCGGATCTGATTTCATGAAGTTCGGATCTTCGCTGGTGCGGGAGCCGGACGGTAATTGGTGGGTGGTGGATTTCGGTCCTTTCGCGAACTTCAACACCTTTGCCATTTCAGAGAAGCAGGATGTGATGGTGCTGGGGGATCGGAACAAAGGAACGCTTTCCTGGTGGGAAGTGGACCGCCACATCATGCTGGGCGGGTCGCCGGAGGCCACGGGCCGGGCGGACCTCCTGAGCTTGGCCATCTATCCGGATGGCGCGTTTATCCTGGCGGAACAAACGGCCCCGGGCAAAGCCACGATCATGCGGATGGATCCCTTCACGGGCCAGCAGACCGTTCTGAGCGATCAGTTCCAGTCTGTGGGCGATATCGCGATGGATCGCGTGAACGGCCGGTATCTGGTGACTGATCCGGTGGCCGGGAAGTTGCTGGAATGTACCCCCAATCCCCCCATGGGCTTCAACGAAGTCGCGATGCGTCAGATTGTCCGTTCCGTGGAAGGCATGATGGGCCTGCCGACCGAAGCTCCCGCCTTTCTGAATACATTTTTTGACCGGTTACAGAGTGCGACGGATGACATGATGGAAGATGAAACCACTCACGCCGTGAATTTCAATCTCAGTGATATTGCAGGCAAGATGCCGGTGGTGGCCGGTCGAATCCGTGCCGCGGTCGAGGTGGAAGGCGCCGAGGATGACCCCATCGAGGAGGTCGAGTTTTTCCTGTTGTTCCCCAGCAAAGTGGTGATGACCGAGACCGCGGTCACGCCGAGCCTGAGTTTCTTTTCTGCCCGTCGAAAGAGCGGAGTTGTGGAGCAAACCAAACCCGTTTTCAAGGGGGATGTCGGGGTCTATCGCCTGTCCGGAACGAACATCTCTCGCATTGCCTCTGCTCCGGGCGGGCTGCACATCCCGATTGTGGCCTGTGGAATGGATCAGTCCGATGGTGGCGTGTATATCAATCTGTCATTCCTGGGTGCCGGAATCTACGGGGACTATTATCTCACGTTGTTCCAGGGGCCGCGGGAGCAGCGGGCCAAGCTCATCGTCGAGTCGACCAATTCTCCGACCGGCACGGTGACATATGAAGCCTCCTTCATGGAGGAGGCGACCATCGAGGGGATGCAGGGCTCGGTTACCAAGGAACAGATCAGCAATTTGCTGATTTCGGGGTTTGGAGCCAATTCCAGTGCCAACCGGTCCGTCGGCTGGCTTCGCCTGGGTCAGTTCCCGGCGAGTATGACGGTGGCCTTTACCAGTGATGGCGAAGGGACCCTGACGGGTGGAGCTAGCGATCTGAAAGAAATTGTCGAGAAGAAGCGTGTAGAGATGGATCTCGAAACATCCATAGATGTAGATGTCTTTGCCCCGATGCAGGATGTGGAAAATTTGCCTGACGAGTCGGCGGCGCCTGAGGCTGGGGCTCCGGAAGCCACACCTGTGCCGGAATCAACACCCGAAGCTGCAGTCACAGAGGAGCCCGGGTCATGAAGGGTGCCGATGTAGACATGTCTGGATTTCAGAACATCGTGCTGATGTTGATTGGAGTGTTGGTGATTATGCTTGTCAGTAATGTGCTGACCATCATCAGTAACCCGGAAAACATCAAAATCGGTTCGGTCGTCACCGGCGCAGTCTATGAAGAGGATCAGGACGAGAAAACCTTTGTTCCTCCCAAGTTCCAAAATATGCGTCAGGATCCCATCTATATCGATGTGGAACCGAACCAGATGATTTTAGTGTATGAGAACAAAGTGATCACCGCACGGGATCTGATGTTTGAAGGCAACGAATTTGAGAAGTTTCTGGATGACGTTGAAGTTCAAAAGGACTCCCGATATCTGGTGCTGTTGCTGCGACCCGGCAGTGCCGTTTTCCAGCGTCGATTGCGCCAGGTGATCCGGGACCGGGGAATTGATGTAGGCTTTGAGCCCTGGGACACCGGCCGGCCGATTATTGTGGAAAAAGCAGGAGAAATTGTGGAAAGCGAAGGAGAATAGGTATGGGTGACAAAGGCCCAGCGATGGATCTGAGTTCGTTTACGGACATCATGACCTGTATTCTTGGAATTCTGGTTCTGATCATTCTGTTGACGGGTATTGATGCATCTCAAATCACCGTGCTGGTCTCCACGCCAAAGGAATTGACGGGGGATGACAAAAGTCCGATTTTCTTTGAATGCCGCAACAATCAGCTCTTCCATATCTCTTTGGATGAATTCAAAGCCGCTTGTGATATCAAGACCGAATATATCCGCGCATTGGTGGAGGACAATGAGGCGGAATTTCTCAAGACCGCCGCCACCACTTCGATGGAGTTGGGCGGGTACCGTCTCGACTATACCTATGCACTTCTCGGCAAATATGTGCTTACCGCCGTTCCGGATGCGGAAGGGTATAAATTTGAACGCTATCTGGACGAGACCCCCGAGATGTGGTTTGGCTCCCGTCTGGCTCAAATCAACCCGAAGAACCAATTCATCTGTTTTTTCGTCCGTCCGGACAGCTTCAAAGTCTTTCAGCAGGCCCGTGCGTTGGCCTGGATCCGGAACATCAATGTGTCGTGTGAACTGCTGGATGAGAAAGATCCCATCCAGATCGGTCCCGGTGGCGAACGCATCTACGCCCAGTAGAGGTCTCGTTCCACGCGATCTCATAGCAGTGCCTTGTCGATGCCCCCCTTTGTTTGTCAGCAGTGCGGTGCCTGTTGCCGCTGGCCGGGTTCCGTCCTGCTTGAGGCATCCGATATCACAGCTGCTTCTGCGGCCCTAGGGATGACAGAGGCGGCCTTTCTCGAGGCCCATACGACCTTGGCCCGGAATCGTTCGCAGTTAACCTTCAAAGAGGCCCCTGACGGAGCCTGTGCCTTTCTCGATGCGAAGGGGAGATGCCGTATCTATGCCGCTCGCCCCCGGCAATGCCGTACCTTTCCGCATGGCTGGCAGGTCGAGGGCTGCCCGGGATTAGCCGCCGCCTCTTCGTCCCGTCCCGACACCTAGCGGTGGAAGGCGGCGCAGAAGTGTCCACACCATGGAAACCATTTTCCATCGTGTGGGAAAGGGCGTCCAGCCCCGGCGGATCGAGAACCGAGAGGGGCTGGGCAATAAAAAACCCCGCGGATGGCCCGCGGGGTGATCGTGGGAAGGCGTTCAGCCTTCTTCGGCCAGATCCTCTGCAATTTCGCTGGAGGCTTCGATGGCCATTTCCAGGCGTTCGGCTGAGTCCATGTGACGGGTGGTATCCTGTCCGTCGGCCCAGGCAATCTGAATGTCTTCGACGCCGATGTAAGTGAAGATGGCACGAATGGCTGGCGTCAGCCCGTCGCGGACATCCTCTTCCTTATAGACCTGATCCGACGAGACCAACAGGACGACCGTCTTGAGTTTGTGGATCGGGACAATGCCGTCCGGCCCAAAGGTGAACATTTTGCCGGGGATGATGACCTGGTCGAGCCATGCCTTCAGAATGGCGGGCATGCTGTTCAGCCAGACCGGCATCGTCAGCACCAGCACATCGGCATCCATCAGGGCCGGGGCGTTGCTGTTCGAGAAGTTCGCGGCATTTTCCTCGGACTTGGTCGGGATATAGCTGCTGTCGGCCACCGGACCCCAGAAGTAGTTGAGGGCGTCCGCGCTGACGAAGGGAGGCTTTGTCTGATAGAGGTCCACATTGTTGACCTCGACGTCGGGAAGTTTCTCCATGAGGGTGGCAAAAAATTGAAAGGCCATCTTCTTGGAAGCCGAGGTTTCGGCGGGCCGAGGATTGGCGAGGATATGCAGAACATTCATTCAGGGGCTCCTATTTCGATAAAAAGGTGAGTACAATCGTCCGATGTTGATGCCACAAGGGGAGGGGGAAGACAATGCTAAAATTCACCCATTGGTGGGAATCAGGCAGAAAGCGGTTGATTAACGGGGCTGGGCGTGAATAATCGAGAGCGATTTTAGAAAGGGAATCCAGATGGAAATTAAGAAACTTTTTGCGGAGCGAATTGGCGGAGAAGGCTTCGGCCAGGATACGGCCATATATAAATTTGAAAAGATCAAGCGGGCCAAGCAGGCGGCGCGCGCGGCGCATCCCGGCGTTGAAATGCTGGACTTTGGGGTGGGGGAGCCGGATCAGATGGCACCCAAGGCCATCCGGAAAGCGCTAAAGAAGGCCGTCGATGATCCAGAGAACCGGGGATATGCGGATAACGGTCTGGCGATATTCAAAGAGGCGTCGGGTCAGTACATGCAGGAATTCTTCGGCGTGACGGATCTGGATCCCGTTACCGAGATCAACCATACGATCGGCGCGAAGCCGGCTCTGGCCATGCTGCCCCTTTGTTTCATTAATCCAGGGGACGAGATCCTTGCCACCATCCCGGGGTATCCGGTTTTGGCCACTCATACGCGGTATATGGGCGGAACGGTCATCCCGGTTCCCCTGCTGAAGAAGAATAAGTTTTTCCCGGATCTGAAGGCTCTGGAGAAGAGAGACCTGTCCAAGGTGAAATTGTTCTATGTGAACTATCCGAATAATCCAACGGGCACGGCGGCAACGGAAGCCTTCTTTGATGAGCTGATTGCATTTGCCAATCGTCACAACATCCTGATTGTGCAGGATGCCGCCTATGCGACGCTGGTGTATGGCCGCGAGCGCCTTTCGATTCTGTCGCGACCGGGCGGGAAGGACGCCGCGATTGAACTCCATTCCATGAGTAAGAGCTACAACATGACCGGCTGGCGTCTCGGTTTTGTTGCGGGCAGCCGTCAGGCGGTGGCTGCGGTGGCGGAGGTGAAGGATAATATCGACAGCGGCCAGTTCAAGGCGATTCAGGTAGCGGCCTGCGCCGGGATTGCCGATATGAAATTGTCCGAAAAAATCCGTGCGCACTACCAGCGCCGCCTGCGCAAGCTGGTGAAGGTTCTCAAAGGAGCCGGCTTCAAGGCCCGGATGCCGGGGGGTACCTTTTACCTCTATGTGGCGGCGCCGAAGGGGGCTGCAGACGGGCAGGTGTTTG
>Ga0075121_1000495_pt1 | contig 27238 bp, 24 predicted proteins | sample AntAceMetag02UKG_FD_69793 | JGI IMG/M metagenome (GOLD analysis project Ga0075121, IMG submission 69793) | Saline lake microbial communities from Ace Lake, Antarctica - Antarctic Ace Lake Metagenome 02UKG | ecosystem: Environmental > Aquatic > Non-marine Saline and Alkaline > Saline | place... | reverse complement strand
TGCTCAACAGGGAAACTCGCCAACTAAAACAACTTACAAAGAAATCATAGGCGGTTTTTCTCCATATTGTCTTCTGGCCAATTAAATTTTTGTCACTTTAGCTTTATGGATAACCAGAAAAAGTAATATTCTTTGACATCTTCTCCGTGATTGCCTTCGGAACCGCTGAGCCCAAACATGCGTTCCTTTAATATCGGGTCTTTTCCGTTCCATAATGCCAGGGCAAAGCAAAGATATTGATGCCGGTCGGATATCCCCGCGATGCCGTCTTCTCCCCAGCGATAGGCTTTGCTGCGTGCATGATCATGGGGGAGAAAATCCCATGCGTTGCCGTCTTCACTGTAATCTTCCCGGACGGTGCCCCATGCGCGTTCGCTTAGATACGGCCCCCATTTTTTCCAATTTAATTTGCGCTTTCGGTATTCAATGAGTCGGTTATGTTCTGCGGTTATTTTCATAGTTCTTCCCCTCCGAAAAAATTATATGGTGTCCATCGGGAACTGAAAATTTTTGTTCAAGATCAAGGCGTTCAAAAAATAACCTTAAGCCATCTGTTTGATATCCCGAATATTATTTTTACAAAACGATGAGATTGGGTAAAAAGATCATTTCTGAATAGATGCGCTGTACAGGTTAACCCCTTACCCCACATTAATACAACCGTTTAGTCGCTATTTTCTAAATTGGAATACACCTGAATCGAAATTTTGAGACAGATCTTTTTTTACAATCCAAAAGGGATGGATTCCAAACCCATAATCGTATTTTTTGTGTAAGGTTTCAGAAGCTGATACGACGGATATTGCAAGAGTCACAGGTAAAATACCTTGACTATGATTGGCCGCTTAACGGAGAATAGGATAAAACAGGTTGCTAAAACTGTTTCCCCATTGAATCATTCTTATCCGGCAACGGAAATGGCGCCTTATTTTATACCCCCGACAGAATATTAAAACCAGAAAAAAGAAAGGATAAAAGACTATGGAAATTGCAATGATCGGTTTGGGACGGATGGGTATGAATATGGCGAAACGGCTGTTGCGCGGAGGCCACGAGGTCGTTGCCTACAACCGCTCTCCGGAAAAGACAAATGCGATGGTCAAAGAAGAAGGGGCTATCGGGGCGTATTCGCTTGCCGAGGTTGTTGGAAAGCTCTCTCAACCCCGCATCGTATGGGTCATGCTTCCAGCCGGACAGGCGGTGGATGATCATATTCATCAGCTCAAAAACCTTCTTTCGCCGGGCGACATCATTATCGATGGCGGCAACACCTATTATAAAGATGACATTCGCAGGGCAAAGCTCCTTGCTGAAAAAAACATCCGGTTTATGGATATTGGTGTCAGCGGAGGGGTATGGGGACTCCAGATCGGTTACTGCATGATGATCGGTGGAGAAAAAGAGACATTCCAGCATCTGAAGCCCATAGTGAAAACAATGGCTCCGGAAGAGGGATACCTCTACTGCGGGCCATCAGGAGCGGGTCATTTTGTTAAAATGGTCCATAATGGCATTGAATATGGGATGATGCAGGCCTATGGCGAAGGGTTTGAAATTCTGGAAGCTTCCGATTACGCCGATTCTTTCAACTTTGCCGATATCGCCCATCTCTGGAATCAGGGAAGTGTGGTGCGTTCATGGCTGTTGGAACTTGCTGAAGACGCCTTTAAAAAAGACGAAAAACTTTCGGATATCAAAGGATATGTTGAAGATTCCGGTGAAGGAAGATGGACCATCCAGCAGGCTTTGGAAACCGGCGTACCGGCTGAAATCATCACCCTTTCTCTGTTACGGCGTTTTCGTTCCCGACAAAAAGACCCCTTTTCGGACAGAGTCCTTGCAGCGCTTCGCAGGGAGTTTGGCGGACATGCCGTGGTTTCTACGGATAAAAAAGGTTAAATGAATGGCAAGAGAGAATCCCATGGATAACGATATGAAAAACAAAAATAATGCGACGGATTCAATTATAGAGATCAGCGAACCTGCTCAGGAAATTAGTCCCAAGAAATGTATAAGCGTCGAGCATAGTGATCCTTGTACCATCGTCATCGTTGGGGCCACAGGAGATCTGACTGCCAGAAAACTGGTTCCAGCCCTTTTTAATCTGTATTTGAATGATGGCCTGCCGGATTCTTTTAGCATTGTTGGGTGCGGACGGACAAAGCTGAATGATCAGCAATTCAGGAAAAAAATGGAAACTGCCTTGATGGCTGCAAACCTCATGGATCAAACTAAATGGCATTCCTTTGCTGCCGCTCTGAGTTATCGATCCGTGGACTATGAAGACCTGCCTTCCTTTATTAACCTGGCTGACTTCCTGAAAAACTTGGACCGGAAACAGAATACCCGGGGAAACAAAATTTTCTATCTTGCCCTTCCGCCGTCTCTTTATAAACCGGTTGCGCAGATGTTAGGACAGGCCGGTCTCAGCAAGGAAAGAGAAAACGGTAACGGGTGGTCACGGCTTGTTATTGAGAAGCCCTTTGGCCGCGACCTTAAGACCGCTGTTGAACTGAATCAGCGCATTCAGGAATATTTCAGAGAACACCAATTATTCAGGATAGACCACTATCTATCAAAAGAAACGGTCCAGAACGTACTGATGTTTCGTTTTGCCAATGCCATTTTTGAACCTATATGGAATCGAAGATATATTGATCATGTCAACATACTTGCCTCAGAAACCTTAGGTGTCGAACATCGGGCGGGTTATTATGAACAGGCAGGAGTTGTTCGGGACATGTTTCAAAACCATATGATGCAGCTTTTGGCTCTTACCGCCATGGAAGGGCCGTCCCAATTTGAAACCGGCCGCGTCAGAGATGAGAAAATAAAGGTTTTTCGCTCTTTAAAGCCGTTTCCGGTTGAAAAGCTCAACGAGTACATCGTACTCGGGCAGTATGGCCCGGGCAAAATTAATGGAAAACCGGTTCCAGGATACCGGGAAGAATCCGGAATAAGTCCTGACTCGCTGACGCCGACGTTTGCTGAAATGAAAGTCTTCATTGATAACTGGCGGTGGCAGGGCGTTCCCTTTTTCCTTACATCCGGAAAACGGTTGGCCCAAAAAGTAACAAAAATCGTCATTCAATTTAAAGAGATCCCCCACTCCATGTTTCGACAAACTCTGGGAGAACGCATTGATGCGAATCAACTCACACTCGGTATTTACCCGGATGAAAAAGTCACCCTTGCTTTTCAAACCAAGCACCCCGGCGCACGGGTGTGCCTGCGTTCGGCAACCCTGGATTTTTCTTATCATCAAAATTATACCGGGCCTATTCTCGATGCCTATGAAAAAGTACTCATCGACTGCATGCTGGGGGATCAGATGCTTTTCTGGCGCCAGGACAGCCTTGAACATTGCTGGTCCTTTCTAACACCCATCTTAAATGAATGTGAAACCTGCGGCAACCCGTCGGAAATGCTTCATTTTTATGAATCCGGAAGCTGGGGGCCTCAAATGATAACCGAGGCGCAACCTGTTTACTGACCTTAATTGGGGTGCCTATATCGTGCAAAGGATATGTCTTTTAAACAAAAAATAATTATTCAGGAGGATCCAGCGCTTTTGGCAAAACAGGCAGCTGAGATCTTTGTTGCCGGTGCCAGACGTTCCGTAGACAAAAGGGGCCGTTTTACCGTGGCCCTATCCGGCGGCACCACCCCGGGACAAATGCAGAAAATGCTGGCGACAGGCCCTTTTATTTTAAACATGCCATGGCAAAAAAGCCACATTTTCTGGGTGGATGAGCGGTGTGTATCCAAAGACAGCCCCGAAAGCAACTATGGTTCGGCAAAAAAGGGATTCATTGACAAGGTGCCGATTCCTCAAACCCACGTGCACTGTATCCCGTGTGAGTCATCCCCTCACCTGTCTGCAAAAGCATATCAGAAAGTACTCAATGATTTTTTCTCTTTTGAAAGCGCCCGTATGCCGCGTTTTGATTTAATATATCTGGGTATGGGAGCAGACGGCCATATTGCGTCTCTGTTCCCTGGCGAAAAGAGCTTATATGAGAAAGAAAAGTTGGTAATAGCTGTCAAAGGGGGGAATCCGAACATCACCCGAATCACCATGACCCTTCCTTTGCTGAATCAGGCGCGTCACATTGTCTTTCTGATTACAGGACAAGAGAAGGCAAGAATCGTTCAAAAGGTTTTTGAGGACCAAAAGATAAGCTTGCCTGCGCAGAAAATCCGTCCGGTGGCGGGTCAGGTAACCTGGCTGATGGATCGTAAAGCAGCCGCTTTATTATCGGGAGATCGCCATCATGGCCACATCAAAGGATAAAACATTTGTTATAGCCGGCGACATCGGCGGAACAAAAACCCACCTGGGGCTTTTTCTCAAAGGGGAAAAGCGCCCTGTGCCAAAAGTGATTGAGACGTTTTCAAGCCAAAACGCACCGGGTCTGGAACACATTATCCGGCAATTTCTCGAAATCCATCCAGTGCCTGTCTGCCATGCCTGTTTTGGGATTGCAGGGCCTGTGGTAAACGGCAAGTCCAAAACCACCAATCTCCCCTGGCGTATTTCCGCAGACCGGATAAAAAAACAGTTTAACTTTCATCATGTTCGACTTGTCAACGATTTGACCGCCACTGCAATGGCCATCCCCCTATTAAACAAAGAGGAGCTCTGCCCTTTAAATCAGGCAGGTTCCATAAAAAACCGGAATCTTGCCCTGATCGCTCCCGGAACAGGTCTGGGCAAAGCCATACTGATTTATCAAAATGATCGATACCTGCCGATACCTTCAGAGGGCGGCCACGCTGATTTTGCACCCAATAGCGAAGCAGAAATGAAGCTATGGCGGTATCTTCGTCAGCATTACGGCCATGTGAGTGTTGAAAGGGTGCTATCCGGATCCGGACTGGTAAACATTTATAACTGGCTGAAAGACTCAGGCCGGTTCAATGAGCCTGAATGGTTGCAACAAAAACGAAAAGGAATGGACCCGGCCAAAGTCATCACTGAAGCCGCATTGTCAAATAAAGAGCCCGGCTGTGTTGAAGCATTAAATACGTTTGTTTCCATATTTGGTGCCGTTGCCGGCAATTTAGCCCTAACCGGAATGACCTCGGGCGGGGTTTACCTGGGAGGCGGCATCCCGCCCAAAATTTTACCCAAATTAAAAGAAGATATTTTTATAAAAGCATTTACAAACAAGGGACGCTTTAAGGATTTTCTTGACAAGATACCTGTTAAGGTCGTTTTGAACGATAAGGCAGCCCTTATCGGCGCAGCCTATTGTGCCGCCATGATTCAATAAAGATGGGTGCACCAACATGACGAAAAAAAAAGCGGTAAGATTGACCCTTTATCGGTACGCGGGTAAATTTCTTTTTTTCCGTATCAAAAAACGTTGCAGGGAATGTGATATCTCTTACGTAATCCTCCAGCGGCTGATAAACGAACAGCTTCGGGGGAAGCCCGCTTCGTTGCGGATTGTCCCCTGGCTGAACAATTGGTGGAAGATAATCTGGAGCGGCGGCTGGCATGCGCCTATCCTGGCTGTAAACGGAAAGGTATTTTCTCAGGGCAAGGTGCCTGATATTCCAAAACTCCTGTCGACAATTGGCAAAATTCTAAATGATCGATCCCTCATCCAACAACAAGCGATTAAAACTAAAAAAACGGTAATTTCTGATAAAGAATCCGACATCACCGTATATTACTCTCCCGCCTGTCCACACTGCAGGCAGCTTCTTGCCTACCTGGATAATAACGGAATTGAATATTCGGGCAAGGATGTAACCCAAAGGGAATCCGCACGATTTGAGGTGGAAAAACTGACCGGAAGGCTTACCATCCCCGTTGTTTTAGTAAAAGGTGAAACCATTAGCGGCTTAGACATAAATCGTCTGGCGAACATTCTTGGGATTTCCGCTGATAACAGGAAGCCTGAAAAATCAGTTGCCAAAAACATACCCCCACGTTTCACTGAAGACCAGCTAAACAAAATTTATCAAAACGCAAAAAATGTGCTTGATAAAAACAGGTATAATGGCTGGACCATGCCGTCGAATCAGCTCTATCCGCATATCTGGAACTGGGATTCAGGGTTTATTTCACGTGGATATCTTCATTACGATCCTGAACGCGCTTACACGGAACTTCGATCACTTTTCAGGGGACAGTGGCGTGACGGCTTTCTCCCGCATATTATTTTCAACCCTGAGTATATCGATCATTTTCCGGGACCGGACTACTGGAATGCCGCCAGTTCAGGGAAAGTGCCATCCGGTATTTTTACTTCAGGTATCAGCCAACCCCCTGTACATGCCACCATGATCGTTGATTCCCCAAAGCTTGATCCTGACAGGGAAAGGGCATTGTCTTTCTTAAGCGAAATATATCCAAAACTAAAAAAACTCCACGATTTTTATTTTACCCGACGGAATCCGGAGGCTGAGGGTTTTGTATCTATTATTCATCCGTGGGAATCGGGACTCGATAATGCCCCATTATGGGATGAACCGCTTGCGGCCATAACAGACACAAGTGAATGGGCATTGAGTATGCAAAAAAAATATGACGCGCTTGCGGAACAGGGTGATCGTCCGAAACGGGCATATATTGAAAAATATTCGTATCTCATTGAAAATCTATACAAAAATAATTATAACTGGGAGGAAATCTTTAAAAACCATCCATTTATAATCCAGGGCGTTCTTTTTAACTCTATTCTCTGCAAATCCGAACGGGACCTTGGAAAAATAGCCGGCGCCCTGCAGTATGATCCCCGTGTTCACTATGAGCGGGCAGACAAACTAAAAATGGCGATAAATAATAAATTATATGATGAGACGGAAGGTATTTATTATAATTTTGATCCTGTACACCGGAAACATATAAAACGGGATACGATCTTTTCATATATGCCCCTTTTTGCCGGGATTCCCGACCAGAACATGGGAAAAGTGGTCATCGATATGCTCCGCACCCACTGCTTTTGTATAGCAGATAAGGACTGTGTCGCCATACCCAGCTATGACATGTGTCAGGTTGACTTTGAAGGAGAGTTTTATTGGAGAGGCCCCGTCTGGGTCAATATTAACTGGTATATCGCACAGGGGGTTAGACAATATGGCGAAACGGAACTTTCAGAGTGGATCGAAAATTCGTTAATTACGCTGGCGGATCGCTATGGATTTTATGAATACTATGATCCTAATTCGGGTAGAGGGTTGGGTGCGAAAGATTTTTCGTGGACGGCTGCTTTGGTTATCGATCTTATCGCCCAGAGATTAAGAAGAAAAAGGGGGTGAACACTGAAAAATACCAAACCGAGTGTCATTTCCCTTGATGTAGGTGGCAGCTCCGTCAAGAGCGGTCTGGTGAAATCCGATGGTTTAGTATATTTTGTCTCCCATACGCCAATCAATAGCCAGGCTTCAAAAGAGAAAGTTCTTCGCGTCTTTGTTGAAATTATTCAAACGGTTTTGTCTAAAGTGAATCCGAATGAATTCCTGGGCATTGCAATTGGGTTTCCCGGACCATTTGATTATGAAAATGGCGTATGTATCATTCAAGGACAGTCAAAATATGACAATCTCTATCAGGTGAATATAAGAGATGAATTAACAAAATTACTCCGGTTTAACAAACCAATTCTTTTTTGCAACGACGCCAAAGCCGCCATCACCGGTGAAGCGAATTATGGCGCCGGACAAAACTTTGATCGCGTTATGGGCATCACGCTTGGAACAGGGCTTGGTGCAGGCTTTATTGTAAACGGTGTTTCTGTATATGCAGGACAGGGGATACCACCAAACGCGGAATTATTTCTTTTTGAATTTAATGGACAAAGAGCTGATGATCTCTTTTCGACAAGAGGACTGATTAAACGGTTTAAAAAAAGAGGCTTTTATTACTCAAATGTCGCCGAAGTCACAAAGGAAGTTAAACGTGGCGACCCCATTCTTATAAAAGTGTTTCGCGAATTTGGAGAAGACTTGGGTCAATTTCTTCGTCCCTTTGCAAATGATTTTGGTGCTGATATTTTAATTGTTTTGGGTGGTATTGCGCATGCACTAGATTACTTCCGCAGTGGGCTGGAAGCACAGCTTGATATTCCAGTCCACTCTGGGAAAATTCAAAATGCGGCATTATTGGGAGTCGCTAAATTTTATTACGAATAAAAAACCAACTCAATTTTCGCACCCTTAAATTAAAGCAAATAGGTTATAGATGGGAACAATCAGCATTTGGTGCGGAAGTAACAATTATAGGGTCAAAGCTTGAATAGTGAATAAAATGCCAGCGCAATTCACTATTCAAGCTTTGACCCCCAGCCCTCGAATTTGCGAGCGATGAAAACGATATCCCGGAATTTTCCGGTCTCGGACCTTCCGGTTGGTTCCGGTTCAAGGCCGGATGAAACGCCATGCAACATGCTGTATTAACAATAGTATTGACACACAACGGCCAATTTGCTATATTCACCGTGAATAAACAAACGCTTACCCTTTATTCCAAGGGGTCGGTTTATTTTCTCATGATTTTTCAAAAAAGAGAGGGCACTTATGCAAAAGGTTATCTGGGGGGCGCCTTCCTTCTGGATCGAACGATTTCCGCTTTACTGGGGGATTGACCAGGGCTTTTTTACGAAGCAGGGTATTGATCTTGACATCTGGTACTCATACGGCGGACCGGAACTGGCCCGGGCCGTCAATGCCGGGCGTATTCACATCGGTGAAATGGGGCTTCCGCCTTTTGTAACCGCTTATCAGCAGGGGATGGCCGTCCGTATCATCGGCAGCAGCGTGATACAGCAGCTGGATCATTACCTGGCTGCCCGGCCGGACATCGTTTCCGTTGACGGGTTGGCCGGCGGTCGTATCGGCATCCTGTCGGCCGGCAGCTGTGATGAGTATTTTATCCGTAAAATGCTCACGGCCCATGACATCGATCCCGATAGCGATGTGGAATTGATACCCCTGGGTGAAGACTACGGAAGACCGGATCTGTTTATAGAGGGGCGTGTGGACGCTGCCTTTGTGGTGGAACCCCAGTTGGCCCAGGGTGAACATGAGGGCCTTTTGCGGGTCATCGATCGAGTGGCTTATTATTACCCCCGTTACCAGTGGGGCATTATCCTGGCCAGTGAAGTGTGGCTGAAGCACCAGGGGGATCTTCTCGAAAGACTCATGCATGGGTTCCGCCGGGCCTGCCGATCAATTAAAGATCGGCCCGGACAAACCATCGGCCTCGGCAGCCGAGTGTTCGGGGTGGCCCCTGAAGTATTTGAACGCGCCCTGCAGCGGGATTTACCTCGCTGGGAAACCGATGGACGTCTGGACATGGCCGGTCTGCAAAGTGCGTTGAAGGTCCAGGAGACGATGGAGCTGCTCACGCCCGATCTTTCCCCGGATGAGATGATTTTACAGCTGTAAAGACCGATTCCGGAACAATCGAAACGCACAGATTCGGTTCAAAAACAAAGAGAAGCGCACCTTAATTTAAGAAAAAATTGTCCTTGACTTGGGGTCCACTTCATACCGCAACCAAAACGAGTCGACCCGCCTGATTAAAATTATAGAATTTTTTAAAAAATTAATATTAAAAAGCATTAATTTTTGATTTTATAAAATTAGTTGACTTTATATTTTCTTTATATTAAATATTAACGATAAAATATGATAGTATCGTGATGATTGTAATCCAGCAATGCGATACTGTTGTTTTTATCACTGCCAATAGTGCTTCAGGCATCAACACAGCGGTTATCTGGTCGATTATTAGAAAAATGCCAGATAGATGGTTACATCTGGGCGGACTATTCCGGCAGGTATCCCTCGGGCGCATTAGCCACTTCATCATCCTTTAATACGGAAAGGCATTGATAAAACGAATGACCAGTTTATACACCAACGTGTCAAATTCCCCAAGAATAGAAATCGACCTTGCAAAGATATACAGAAACACAAAACGGTTAAAGGATATGTTTCTGGCAAAAGGCATTTCAATGATGGGGGTGACTAAAGGTGTTCTTGGCAGCCCGCCGGTTGCGGCCGCAATGACCGCAGCCGGGGTCCAGTTTATTGCAGACTCACGAATAGAAAATATCCAAAAAATTCAAGAGGCTGATATCAAAAACACCTTTGTCCTCATCCGCACCCCCCCCATGAGCAAAATTAAACAAGTGGTAAAATACGCTGATATCAGTCTTAACTCGGAACTTGATGTGATACAGCAACTGTCTGAAGAAGCCAGGGTACAGAATAAAATCCATGGCATCATATTGATGGTGGACCTGGGTGATTTAAGAGAAGGTATTCTGCCCGAGGATATGGAACAAACCCTTGACGCTATCAGCACCTTTAAAGGTGTCAAAATCCTTGGCATCGGCACCAATCTGGGGTGTGTCGGGGCGATTCTGCCGGACCAGAAAAAAATGGATGAACTCTCAGGGATTGCCGTAACATTAGAAAATAGGTTGGGACTTCATCTTGATTTGATTTCCGGGGGCAGCTCTGCAAATTACCAGTGGGTTACCAAAACCGATCGGTTGGGCAGAATTAATAATCTCAGAATTGGTGAAATGATTTTTACCGGACGTAATACACTTGACTATGCACCGGTTGAGCACCTTGAGAAGAATACCATCTGCCTTGTGGCCGAAGTCATAGAAATCAAGCAAAAAGATTCTCTACCCCATGGTACCGTCAGTACAGATGCGTTTGGGGATGTTCCGGTCTTTTTGGATCGGGGCACGATCAGGCGGGCGATCATCGGAATCGGTCGCCAGGATGTCCTGATCCAGGGCTTAAGCCCCATCGGTAAAATGGAAATTATCGGTTCCAGCAGTGATCATGTTGTTATTGATTTAAAAGAAGATACTGTTCGGGTGGGAGATCAAATTCGTTTTCACTTGACCTATGGGGCCCAGCTCTCTGCAATGACATCTCCTTACATTGAAAAAATTTATCTAAATGAATCCAAATGCGGTTAAATTTAACAATTATACAAACAGGAGAAAAAAATGGACTATCTTGAAATTGAACGCCGACTGGGAGCAAACAATTACAAGCCGCTGGATGTTGTTTTAAACAGAGGGGAAGGTGTCTGGGTATGGGATGTGGCGGGTAAGCGCTACATGGATTGTCTATCCGCTTATTCTGCCGTCAATCAGGGGCATTGCCACCCCGAGATTGTCAAGGCGTTGACCGAGCAGGCCGGCAAACTATCTTTGACATCGAGAGCCTTTAGAAATGATCAGTTAAGTTTATTTTATAAAGAATTGTGTGAACTGACAAATTCCCATAAAGTATTACCCATGAACAGCGGTGCAGAAGCAGTAGAAACCGCCATCAAGACCGTTAGAAAATGGGGGTATAAAACCAAAGGCATTGCGGAGAATAAAGCTGAAATAATTGTCTGTGATAATAATTTTCACGGCAGGACCATTACCATTATCAGCTTTAGTTCAGACCCGGGCGCAAGAGATGGTTTCGGCCCCTTTACCCCTGGTTTTAAAAGCATCCCCTTTGGCGATGCGACGGCCTTAAAAAATACGATTACTGAAAATACCATTGCCTTTATGGTTGAACCGATCCAGGGTGAAGCCGGTGTCATCATCCCACCGGATGGTTATTTAAAAGATGTCAGACAGATATGTGATGAAAACAACATTGTTTTGATTCTCGATGAAATCCAGACGGGACTCGGGCGCACAGGAAAGCTGCTGGCCGAAGAACATGAAGGCATTGAAGCTGACATGACCCTCATTGGTAAGGCATTGTCCGGCGGACTTTATCCGGTGTCTGCCGTGCTGTCCAATACTGAAATCATGGATGTGCTGAATCCCGGGGAACATGGCAGTACTTTCGGCGGTAATCCATTGGCCTGCGCTGTGGCAAGAGCAGCCCTCAAAGTACTGATCAAAGAACGGATGATTGAGAATTCCGCTGCCATGGGGGATTACTTTTTAAAGGAATTGAAAACGTTGAAAAATCCTTTGATAAAAGAGATTCGGGGGCGGGGTCTGATGATTGGGCTGGAATTCATCCTTGAAAAAACCGATGCAAGAAAGTATTGTGAACAGTTGAAAGACAATGGTGTTCTTTGTAAAGAGACACATAAAAATATTATTCGATTCGCGCCGCCGCTGGTGGTGACAAAAGAAAATATCGACTATTTGCTCAATAAAATTCATACGGTTATTGGGTAGAGACATGCGATTGCCGGGAGAAATGTTTATCATATGAAGAAAATAGATGCTCTGGACAAAAAGTTGATACGCTACCTGAGCGAAGACGGCCGTATGACGGTAAAAGAGCTTGTGAAAAAGTTGGCGATCACAAGTCCAACCCTGCAAGTGCGAATAAAAAATCTACTGCAGTCGGGTGTCTTAAAAATTGCAGGACTTGTGGATGTTTTTAAGCTTAAAAAAGTCTTCATGGCCCTGGTGGCCATCAGGGTGATAGATGATTCAAAAATAGATGAAACCTTGGAGGAGCTATCACAGATGGAGGAGGTAAGCAGTGTATGTGCCGTAACCGGAAGATATGATATTTTTGCAGAAATTCTTTTTCCAAACGATATGGAAGCGCACTACGCCTTTATGTCCTCCAAACTCCCCCGGCAGGGTAATATTGACTACAGCGAATCTTTTATTGTTATGAAATCAAAGAAAAAATGGACACTTCTCCCACCAGGTCTTGACCTATAGCGACCTTTGAACCACGAAAACAAGCGTATTGACAGCTATTTGCCGGCGGCAATAACCTGACCGGACAGTTTATTTGTATGGACACCCTGATCGATAATGATGTTTCCAGATAGGATAACCTTCTCAATCCCTTTCGAATATTGATGGGGGTTCTCAAAAGTAGCCATATCAGATACCGTTTTTGGATCAAATATGGTGATATCCGCAATCATGCCCGGTGCAAGGGTTCCTCTATTATCCAACCCCATGATCTTGGCGGGCATTGAGGTCATTTTTTGAATCGCCGTTTCTATGGATAACACTTTTTCGTCCCGAACATACTTACCCAGAACTCGAGGAAATGCACCATAATAACGGGGATGGCAGCTGCCAGTATGCAACGCGCCATAATCTGCAACGGCTCGTCCATCGCTGGCGATAATGGTCAGCGGATGCTTCATGATGGTTTTAATATCCTCCTCATCCATACAAAATACCAGTGTGGATACAGACCCTTTCTCGGCTATTAATAAATCGAAAATGAAATCAAGGGGATCAAGGCCCAACGCGGTAGCGCTTTTTGCCACGCTTTTACCTTCAGCAAATTTGTATTTTGAAGACTTGACCATGGCAATCTGAACGTTTTCCCAGGGAGCTGTATTATAGGCATGGGTTCCAATTTTGATGGCCTTCTCTATTTCCCGGCGGATCTGTTTCCGGGTGGATTTTTGGCTTAAATTTTCAATCAGTTTTTGATAGCCCGCCTGTTGAACCCAGCGGGGTATATAATCAGCAAGACCGGTTCCCCATGCCGTATACGGATACTGATCCCAGGAAAGACGCACCCCCCTTGAAACAGCTTTATCCAAAAGCGCAAATAGTTGATCTGTTTTCCCCCAGTTGAACTTTCCACCAAGCTTTAAATGGGAAATTTCCATACGACATCCGGACATTTCTGCCGTACGGATTGCCTCCTCAACCGCGGGGAACAGGGTATGCGATTCTCCTCTGATATGCGAGGCATACAGCTTATTGTTACGTTCAATAACCCGGCACAGTTGAATCAATTCATCTGTATGGGAAAGCGCATCCGGGACATATTCAAGACCTGTTGACATACCGGCAGCGCCTTGTTCCAGGCTTTTTTCCAACAAGCCTTCCATTGTCCTCATTTCTTTTTGGGTCGGTGGTCCGTTTTTCAGGCCCATGACAGCGCATCGTAATGTCCCATAGCCAACCATTGGCATCAGGTTGATGCCTAAGGGCAAGTCGTTGAGATATTGAATATATTCTCCAAAAGTCATCCAGAATTTTCCGATATCCCCGGGTTTTCCATAATCAGAAGTTACGGTTAAGTGCTCCTTTAATTCGGTTAAAAAGTCAGGGGTTACAGGCGCTGCGCTCATCCCGCAATTTCCTACGATTTCCGTTGTTATCCCCTGTCTTATTTTACTTTCCGCTTTGGAATTGATTAAAATCGTCGCGTCGGTATGAGAATGAATATCGATGAATCCCGGGCATATGATTTTATTCGAAGCGTCCAAGACCTTATGACAATTCATCGTAAGTGAGGGCTCGATTCTTTCAATTTTTCCATTTTTCACCGAGATATCAGAGAAAAAAGCGGGGGAACCGGTGCCATCAATAATTGTCCCATTTTTTATTAATAACTCACACATGTTTTATCTCCAAAAAAAATAACGCCACAACAACAGTGACGATCATGTCAATACATTGAATTTAAAGGAAAATGACATGCCACCTGACCGCCTTCAGCCGTTTTTTTTAAAACAGGGCGCTGGTCCCGACACACGGATTTCGCATATTTACATCTTGAGACAAATACACAACCCGGTGGTAAATTAAAGGGGCTCGGGACTTCACCTTCTATGGTTGAGGTGTGGTTTTTTTCACCGGGAACCGTTTTAAAAATGCTCTCAATGAGCGCTTTTGTATAAGGATGGTAGGGTTTTTTCCCAATTACATCCGCGTCAATATTTTCGACAATTCGTCCTAAATACATGACAATTACCCGATCGCAAAAATAACTGACCAAAGACAAATCATGGGAAATAAACAGAAATGTCAGATTCAGCCGCTCCCTTAACCCTTCCAGTAATTTAATAATCTGGGCCTGGACCGATACATCCAGGGCGGCGGTGGGTTCATCCAGTATCACAAACTGAGGGTTCAAGGCCAGAGCCCGGGCAATGTCTGCCCGCTGTTTTTGCCCGCCGGAAAGCTCATGGGGATAGGCAAATCCGTGATCTGAATTTAACCCCACCAAATCAAGGAGCGCATCCACTTTTTTATTCTGTTCCTCTTTGGTGAGTTTGATCTTTTGAATCTGAAACGGTTCGCAAAGACTTCTATAAATGGTATAAAGGGGGTCCATGGCAGAATACGGGTCCTGAAACACCATCTGCATGTGCCGCCGGTGCCATCGCATATCTTTTTTAGACATTTTTGAAAGATCCGTCCCGTTAAAAGAGATGCTGCCGCTCTCGGGTTCAATCAGCCTGAGAATCAGGCGGGCCAGGGTTGATTTTCCGCATCCGGACTCACCAACGACACCGACGATTTCCCCTTTTTTAATTGAAAAAGTGGCATTGTTCACTGCCTGTATGGTCCCGATTTTGCGTAATAAAAGCCCTCCTCTGACGCCAAAGGAGACTGAAAGATTATTGATTTCTAAAAAATTTTCCATCAGATCAATCCTTATTCCCATTATATTTATGGCAGGCGACCCGTGTGTCTTGTCCAAGCTCAATCAATTCAGGGACCAGGGTTTCACACCGTTTAAACCTGTCCGGACAGCGGGGCTGATAGCGACATCCCTGGGGATAATTTCCCACGGTTGGCACATTCCCATAAATGGCATCCAGGGAGCCTTTTTTCATCCCAATGAAGGGGATGCAGTTGAGCAACGCCTTGGTATAAGGATGATGGGGGGTGTTAAACACGGTTTTGATGGGACCGAATTCAACAATGTTACCCGCATACATGACGGCTATTTTATCCGACACCTGGGCAATGACGCCCAGATCGTGGGTAATGAGCAGCAAACCGATTCCCTTGTCCACCGTCATCTTTAGGAACAATCGCATGATCTGGGCCTGCACAGTGACATCCAGGGCTGTTGTGGGTTCATCTGCAATCAATAATTGAGGATTGGCGCACAAGCCTATGGCAATGACGATTCTCTGTTTTAATCCGCCGGAAAGTTGATGCGGATATTGCTGGAAAACACGGTTTGCTTTTGGGATCTGCAGCTTTTCCATGATTTCCAGCGCCTTAAGCCTGGCATCCCGTTTGCTAATTTTCCTGTGTTTGTATAACCCCTCAACAATTTGATCCCCTACTCGATAGACCGGGTCCAAAGATGTCATGGGATTTTGAGGAATAAAAGCAATCTGTGACCCCCGAATCGACTGCATCTCTTTTTCAGACAAAGATAAAAGATCTTTTTCCCCAAACTCCACACGCCCTCGAATTTTACCCCCGACCAGGGAGGACAACCCCATGATGGCATGAGCGCTTAAAGATTTGCCGGATCCGGTTTCGCCTACCATGCCGAGAACTTCGCCTTTTTTCATTTCAAAGGACACCCGTTCAATAGGAGTAATCTTCTTTTTATCCACACAAAATTCAACTTCCAGATCACTGACTTTCAAAAATGTCATTAATTGGACTCCTTATTTTTAACATCCAAAAGGTCGATCAGGGCATCTCCGAACAAATTAAAGCCCAACACCGTCAGCATCATGGCAAGACCCGGAAATAAAATGACCCAGGGAGAAATAAACAGGTAGGCCGTACCATTGCTCATCATAGCCCCCCAGCTAGGTGTGGGCGGTTGGGCACCCATTCCTAAAAATCCCAGGGTGGCTTCCAGGACAATGGCATTTCCAATGCCAATGGTGGCTGCCACAATCACCGGCCCGATGCTGTTGGGAATCAGGTGTTTGAAAAGGATGACCATGTCACTGGCACCCATGGATTTTGTGGCCTCGATAAACACCGCACTTTTCAATGACAGGATCTGTCCCCGGATTAAGCGGGCGTATTGCGCCCAATAGGAGAGTCCAATGGCCACAACAACACTTTCCAGACCCGTTCCAATGATGGCCACGAGCAAGAGCGCGATTAAAATCGCCGGCATTGACCAGGTCAAATCGGCAATGGTTGTCAGGGCCAGATCAATGACCCCGCCATAGAATCCGGCAATGGCACCGATAATGACCCCGATAAAGACCGATATGGTCACAGACAGGACACCGACCACAAAGGAAATCCGTGCCCCCCTGATGATCCGGCTCAATACATCCCGGCCAAAATCATCGGTTCCCAGAAAATGGGTTAAAGAAGGGGGTTCATTCATGTTTTCTATGTTTTGTTCCTTATACGAATAGGGTTCCAGAAAAGGGGCGGAAATGGCAATCAAAATCAGGAATACAATTAACGCCGTTCCGATAAGACCCAGTTTGTTCTTTGACAGTTTTTTCAGGATGACCACCCATGGCGGCTTGTGTTCCCTGACAGTGTTTTCTACCATGTACGATTCTCCAAACCCTATTTATTTATAGACATCCCTGACCCTGGGATCTGCATACGCATACATCAAATCGGCAATAAAGGCGCCAATGATGACCGCCATGGTCAGAAAAATAAGCGATGCCTGTACCACGGGATAGTCTCGCCGGTATAAGGCGGACAGCAGCATGCTTCCGATCCCGGGGCGGCTGAAAACAATCTCAATGGTTACCGCGCCGCCCAGAATCCACCCCAGTCTTAAACCAAAGATGGTAATCACCGGCATCAGGGCATTGCGAAAAATATGCTTGATCACAATGGCGGACCGGCTTAATCCTTTGGCGTATAATAAGAGCACAAACTCTTTGTTGTACATTTCCAGCATACTGACCCGGGTGATCCGTGCAACCAGTCCGGCCCCCCCCATGCCAACGGTTATGGCCGGCAGGAAAAGGGTTCTCAAACTGCCGGAACCGGAAACCGGGAACCACCCCAGCATCACCGAAAAAATCAGCATCAGGATCAGGCCCAGCCAGAAGGCCGGAACCGTCACGCCGAGCAGGGCGATAATCATGGAAATATAGTCAATAAAGGTGTTTTTTGCAGCAGAGGAAATAATTCCCAGTAAAATCCCCAAAAAAAAGGAGACAAACAGCGATGCCACCCCCAATCGAATCGTAAACGGCATATTGTAGAGAATCATATCCTTGACCGGCTGCTTCTCAATGATGGATACCCCCATGTCTCCGGTGATAAATTTTTGAAGCCAGACCCCGTACTGGACCGGGAGTGGTTTATCCAGCCCATAGGATTTGGTCAGTTCCACCCTGTCTTCAGCGGTTGAACCGGGGATGAGCAGGGAATCGATGGGATCTCCCGGTACAAGATGGATCAGGGAGAAAACCACCACGGAAATAATAAAAAATATCGGGATTAACAACAATGTTCGTCGTAAAATATAAATCCACATGGGGCTTCCTTAACGCATCCTGTACAAACAGGACGTAAAAAAAAGGTTTTATCAATAAGGTAAGGGAGAAAGGGCCTATGGCACTTCCTCCCTGTTAGGGGGTTAATTTACTGTCATATCCAACATCGGGGGGCCGACTAAATTTTTAAACCGTGGTGGTGACGACATAGTCACGCGTTTACTTATAGCATGATTATTGGCTGTATTAATCAGTGGGGCCCAAAGGTACTGGGATAGCAGGTATTCATGATATTTCTTGAAATTTTCGATTCGTTCCTCAGAGGTTTTGGATCGTGTCATGGCTTTTTGCATCAAATAGTCAGACTCATTGTCATGCCACATGGAAACCGTTGGATACCCCGGTCGGGTGGAATTAAAAAACCATTCCAGGATATCGGCATTGTCCCAGCCATAGGATCGAACCACCAGGTCATGATTTCCTTTTTTGAATTCTGCCTTGATTGAGCTTGGATCAAATTGTTCTATATGAATAGCAACCCCCAGTTTTGACAACTGGGCCTGGATAATTTCAGCAATTTTGCGTTCATCTGAATCACTTTTGCACCATAGTGCAAGGGAGAGCTTTTTGCCATCTTTTACCAAAATACCGTCACTTCCGGCTTTCCACCCTTCTTTTGCCAGGATATCCTTGGCAGTCGCAAGGTCAAAATGGATTTCATATTTCTTGTCTACATTCCGAGCAGGCAAGCGATCGATCAGGTAGGTATAGGCAGGAGCGCCAGATCCCTGGAATACGGCTTTTAGAATGCTTTCCTGATTAACGGCAAGGGCAATGGCCTTTCTGATTTTCACATCGCTCAAAAACTCACGTTTGGTGTTCATGACCATATGAAAATTTGTATTGCTCGCCATGGTGATGATATTTGCATTTGGATCTTTTTTAATCTTATCTAAAAAAAGCGTGGGGGCTTTTTCCAGAATATCAATCCCACCGGTTTTGAACTCAAGAAACCGGGTGGAATCTTCAAGGATCTCTTTAAAGACGATTTTATCAATTTTTGCAGGCCCCTGGTTGTCGGAAAGCGCGCATCCCCATTGATAATCCGGGTTTTTCTTTAAGACAATTTCATCCCCTGTTTTCCAGGAAACAAATTCAAAGGGTCCGGTTCCCACAACATATTTGCGGCCAAACTCATCCCCATATTGTTCAACTGCCTTTTTACTGGGAATACCTGTAAAGGAGGAAGTAAAATTATATAAAATGTTCGGATCTGGCCGGCTTAAATTTAAAACAACGGTTAAATTATCCTTGATATCAATGGAGCCAACCGCGGCGACCATGTACTTGGATTGGCCTTCACCTAAATTTTGTAAAAACCATTTGAGTACGTCAGCGTTCAAGTCAGAGCCATCATGAAATTTCACGCCTTCTTTTAAAATAAACGTAATCGTCAACCCATCCTCTGATACGTCCCATGATTTTAACAAATGAGGATAGATAATCCCATCAGCCCCCATTTCCACCAGTCTGTCATAAACCAGATAATAAACATTATTTGTAGTACTGGTTGTAAAAGGATTAAAACTAGCCTGGCCAGCGTCGACTGCATCCATGGAAATTCTAAGGACTTTTTCTCCAGCATATAGCGGAGAATAAATCATCCCGAAAATTAAAACTAAAAAAGAAAGAATTCGTATGATATTAAATCGCCTTAACATAATGTGTCTCCTTATATTATTAATAAATGTTTCTTGCCAGAATATGGCGGTAATTATCAAAAAATAGCCGCTATTGTATCACCCCCCTTTAAAATTTTGGACAGATAATAGCTGTTGTTTGATGCTTTCGTAAAAAGCCGGAATTTTTTTTTGACACATTATTCAGATATATTAGAAGGCTGTTAAACTACATATTGCGGTTAAAATGAAATGTCGGGATTTTTTACGAGTTCATCAGCTATGGTCTTTAAGTTTTCCAATATTTTGAAAAACATCCCGGTCAAACCTAAAGTTTTCATTTTTACTGAATGAAAATAATCAAAAAATTGTAGATTAGATATTTTTAAAAATTAATATATTGAAAATTAAAAGTCAAGTGATTCTATAAAAATGAAATATGCTTATTTTAAATATTAATTTTATAAATTATTTGGTAGCTATTTTTACATCGCGGATAGCAGCGAAATTGGAGAAAATAAAAGCTGTTTATCTATAAAATCGGAAATTTCCCATTTTTTTATTTCGGCAGGTAAGGATCGGTTGCATGACACCCTTGTAAAGATGAAGCGCAAAACGAAAATTGCTATAATTTTTCAACGGTGAAAAGCTGTCGTTCAAACATTTCAAGATCCGAAACCGGCCTGTTGCACACCCTTTTTTTGCAGACAAAAGCGGTGGTTTTCCCATCGATGGCCGATTTTCCTTTGAGCCAGGGGATGAGCTGGGAAAGGGCATCGTTTGGCTCACCGTCAAAGATGTATATGAACGGCCTGTTCGGTATAAACCGTTTTCTCAACACATCGAGAAACGGTTGCGCCCCTTTTGGCTGATTTTTCGGTGACACGATGACGATTTCAAAGGGTACGTCCAGATAGGTTTCAACGGCAAGGAGCATCTCGGCCATGGTACTCGGGTTTTTTGCAAGGACAGTCGAAAACGATTTCAAGGCGCTTTCCGCCCTTTTCCGATAGGCGTCGTCGGTGGTCAGGCCATAGAGTCTCAACAGATTCGATACGGCATATGAATTACCGGACGGCAGCGCGCCGTCCTGGAAGGGTTTCTCTCTGGCGATGAGGCTTTCGTGGTCGTCGCTGGTCATGAAAAATCCACCATTGGCCTTGTCTTCATAGTGCTCGCCGAGTACCTCATCGAGGTCCATGGCATGCTTCAGCCAGGCTGGATCGCCTGTACTTTCAAAAAGATCGAGAAGCCCTGCAATAAAGAAGGCATAGTCGTCAAGATAGGCGTTGTGGCGCATCCGGCCGTCCTTGTAGCTTCTGAAGAGCTGGCCGTTACGGGTCATTTTGTCCAGGATGAACCGGGCGGCGTTTTCCGCTGCCGTCACATATTCGGTGTTATCGAAAATGAAACCCGCCCGTGCAAAGGCGGAGATCATCAGCCCGTTCCAGGATGTCAGGATTTTTTCGTCCCGAAGTGGCGGGGGCGCCGTTGTCTCTTTTCATAAAGGCGCGTTTTCGACTCATCCAGGATTTTCTTCAGTTCGTTTTCCGAAATATTCAGTTGATGGGCCACTTCTTTTATCGGTTTCGGTGCATGGAGAATATGCCGGTTCTCAAAATTGGGAATATTTCCCACCGAATAATACGCCCTGACCGCCCGTGCCCTGTCGCTGCCCAGCACATCCTCGAGTTCCGCGGTGGTCCAGGTGAAAAACCACCCCTCCTCCCGCTCTCCTGAAGGGGTAATGGCGTCCGCATCGGTTGCGGCATAAAAAGCCCCCTCGGGAGATGTCATTTCCCCTGTCACGTATTTGAGAATCTCTTTTGCCGTCTGTGCGAACATATGATGACCGGTGACCTGATACCCTTCCAGATAGGCGACGGCAAGCAGCGCATTGTCGTAGAGCATTTTTTCGAAGTGGGGAACGAGCCAGGTCGCATCCGTGGCATAACGGTGAAAGCCGCCGCCCACATGGTCATAGATGCCCCCTGCCGCCATTATGGTAAGTGTGTTCACCGCCATGCGAAGCATTTTTTCATCTCCGGTTCTGCGGTGATAGCGAAAAAAAAGCCGTACCGGAAGGCTGGAAGGAAACTTCGGAGCGCCTTTTATGCCACCGTGAACCGGATCGTAGCGCTCCTGATACGTTTCCATGGCCCGGTGGAGGATATCGGCGCCGGGAAGATCGGTGCCGTTGTCCGGGGTGAGCATTTTAGCCACGATATCGGCAAGCTGGTCACCGCTGTTGTTGATGAGGTCTTTTTTTTGATGGTAAGCATCGGTAATTTCTTTCAGCACCGTCAGGAAACCGGTGGGCGCCCCCCGGTCGCCATCCCGGGCCGGGAAGTAAGTGCCGCCGAAAAACGGCTTTTTATCAGGGGTCAACCAGACTGTCATGGGCCACCCGCCCCTGCCGGTAAGTGCCTGAACCGCCGCCATGTAGATGGCATCGATGTCGGGCCTTTCCTCACGATCCACCTTTATGGCAATGTAGTTTTCATTGATGAACCGCGCGATCTCCTCGTCTTCGAAGGACTCCTCTTCCATTACATGGCACCAGTGGCAGGTCGAATACCCGACACTCAAAAGGACCGGCCGATCCAGACTTCGGGCTGCCTGGAATGCCTCGGCTCCCCAAGGATACCAGTCCACAGGGTTATGGGCATGCTGGAGCAGGTAAGGGCTTGATTCGATAAACAACCGGTTTGTATATTTGGCGGTCCCGCCGGGCCGCAGGTGGCGGGTCCGCGGTTGATACCCGCTGCCCCTTGCCTTTTTCATCGCTTGGATTTTATTTTTCAGCATTGTTTTTATCTCCCCAGCGCCGGGCAATGGTGTGTATTTCAAAAATTAAACACATTTTATACCGATGGTAAATCGCAGCAGAAGATTTTGGGGTACATTAGTTCAGGTCTACGCCCATACTGCCACTCGAATCTTCTTGACATCTTCCGGTTTCCCATAATATTTAAAAGATTACATTGCACTCATCTGAAGCTCAATTTCACATCTCCTGTAATTCCTGATAAATTTTTATTTGTTATTTCTCTTCATCCTTGAATTCTCAATTTCTGAATACTTTTCCACGCTGAAATATATGCTACGGCCCTTACACTAACCTGTATATCAGGTGTAAATTCAATTTTATAAAAAGGAGAAGGAAGATGACGAACATTGAAGAACTTATGAGAGGGTGCCTGAAGGCAATGGAAGAGGGTAAAAATAGTCAAGCTGCGGATTATTTTTCGGATGACGGTGTTTTTATCACACCTTTTGGCAAGTTTACGGGCAAGGAACAAATTAAAAAGTTCTTGAATTGGCAAAACAGCCAGATGTCGTGGACTGCTGAAAAAGCGGGAAATGATATCATCGTATCGGACAGAAAAGCTTTTTTTGAGCACCGGATCAAAGGGACTGTCCAGGGTAAGCCCGTTGCGGTATCTGCCATGTGCGCCTGGGAATTCGACACTAATGATAAAGTTAAAGAGATCAGGACTGTTTATGATCGGTTCTCAACATTGGAACAGGCGGCAACGGGTATTGGGAAATTAATGGTCGGTCTCATCGCCAAACAGTTTGTTGTCAAATAATTCTTAAACAATGCCGGTGTTACGATTTGATCAATACAGTGGTGACCGCCGGCGGGTTTTTTAATTTTACAGGCGACAAGTCGGCTATAAGACAAGTACAAGGTGCCCAGAATGAATGCATCCCATGAAAAGGTCATTTTAAAACTACCGATATGGTGCCGCCAGAAATTTTTTTGTCTCTGGCGGCTATCTGCCCGGCTGGAAAGAGGTGAAAGCGCTGGAATATCAGGTATATTTCGAGCTTTTGCAATGAATATAGACGGGATGCATCTGCGCTTAAGATGTAAGGTTGCTTTTGCGCGTGCATCAAACCATGAAAGGAGTAAAAAATGGTTATCATCGGCGATATATCATTTCCCCAGGAAAGTGCCCATGATGTTGGCAAATGTTTTCTTGAACAATCACCGGTGCCCGATTTTATGACCCTGAAAGGGCCATACATTAAAGGCGAAAAAGAATATGGCCTCCAAGTGTTTGAAATTTATGAGCTTGACAAATCCAAGGTCGCGGAAGGAATCGAGTTCGTTACCGACCGATGTGTCAAATATTTTGGTATCCCCGGGTATGTTTATGAAATTAATGTATACTTTGAAGCTGCCGAGGCATTAAAAATGATCGGATTGTAATAATATAAAAAAGGCAGGGTCGGTTGCTACCCTGCCTTCCCCCTGAAACCGTTATGCCTTGTATATGAAGGTTTTTTCTTAGCCGTCTCAAATAAGGTTTACGCGTTTATCATCCTTAAATTTTCGCTCATTATCAAAATTGATTTGACAAGGGTCATCAATGATACCTAGGAGAGTGCTCGGGGTCAAAGCTTGAATTGTGAATAAGATGCCGATACAATTCACTATTCAAGCACTGACACGTATTTTGATCAACCCTTTAAATACGGATATCCATCACCCATTTTTCTACCTTATTCAAATCTGTTTTTGCAGTTTTCACAGTATTTCCGGGGTGTTCCTGTCCCCGCCCAGTGGAACTGCATCAAATGCTGTTTTCCACATCCGTGGCAGATACACGCCACCTGTATTTTTTGGTCATAATCAAAGTAGGAACAATCGTTTTCGACACTTTTGAGAGACATACTTTTTTTGCTTTTCATAGGGTGTTTTCCTTTTGGACCGTCAGGTACCGGTGGTTTTTTCTATTTCTTCCAGCGCTTTCTTGCAATGGATGCATTGGCGCGCCACCGGTCCGGCCTTCATTCGTTGAATAGATATCCCTTCTTCACAAATTTCACAAATACCGTGATCAGAGCCAGACAAAGCGCCTTTCCGGTGGGACGACAACCGCCTCTCCGGGGCAGATCCGGTAGTAGAATGCGATGAGTGCTTTGCTTGAGGCGTGCCGCCTGCGGCGGCGCTGAACCATTAAACCATTGAACCGTTTTTTCCAGTTGACAGCGCCTCACCGGCATTATATTTGTAACGATTTTTATTGCAAATATATCGAAGATCTGAGGATCAGTTAATGAAACCTGAATCCGCTTTACCAACAGATAAAAATCCCGGAGCCCGGGACGGTGCTGTTTTTCAAACAGGAAATATCCTGGCACTGTCCATCGCCCATTTTATCCATGATGTCTATTCGAGTTTTCTGGCACCACTCCTCCCGCTTCTGATTGAAAAGCTGTCCATGTCTCTGACCCAGGCCGGTTTTCTTACGACGGTCATGCAGATTCCGGCCTTGCTTAATCCCCAACTCGGTGTGCTGGCCGACCGCATCAGCGTCCGCTATTTTGTTATCCTGGCCCCCGCCATCACTGCGGTTCCAATGAGCCTGATAGGGATGGCACCGGGCTATGGTATGCTGCTGATTCTTTTATTTATAGCCGGAATCAGTGTCAGCATGTTTCATGTACCCGCACCGGTCATGGTTGCAGACCTGTCCGCTGCTAAAAAAGGCCGTGGAATGAGTTTTTTTATGACCGGCGGAGAACTGGCAAGGGCCATCGGTCCTCTGGTGGCCGTGGCCGCGGTTTCCCTTTTTGGCCTGGAAAATTTTTATCCGGTAATGATTTTCGGGTTACTTTCGTCGGTCTGGTTATATTTTAAATTCCGCAGGCTTCCGGTCAAAAAAGCAGGTTTAAAACGCAAATTATCGGTTCCGGGAACATGGCGCAGCCTGCGCCATGTTCTCTGGCCCCTTACGGCAATTCTGATCGCCCGCGGCTTCATGCATGCTTCCATAACCGCTTTTCTGCCAACCTATATCAAAATGGAAACCGGCAATCTGTGGCTGGCCGGCATCGCCCTGACTTTGTTTGAAGCCGCCGGGGTCGCAGGTGTTCTGACGGCCGGTTCCATCAGCGATTGGTTCGGCCGCCGCAAAACACTGCTGGTCTCTTTGATGGGAGCGCCTCTTTTCCTGTTTCTATTCGCTTTGACCGGCGGGTGGCTGCGGTTGGCCGCCCTGCTTGTCGTCGGTTTTACCCTGTTGTCAACCACCCCCGTAATGCTGGCCCTGGTCCAGGAAAATGCCGGACACAGTCCGGCTGCTGCCAACGGACTTTTTATGATGATCTCTTTTATTGCCCGATCGGCGGTGGTGGTCGTGGTCGGATTCATCGCCGACCGCATCGGCTTGAATGCGGCCTATTTGATCAGTGCCGCCATGGGGTTGATCGGCATTCCGTTTGTTTTGATGTTACCCCGGAAATGAAAAAGAATTGAGGTGCGGAACACTCTTGCACCGGATGAATATTACACGGCCCCCTGGTCCGTCAGGTTCGGTGGCGGCGGATCAACGATAACCTGTGGAAACAACTGGTTGAAACGGAGCGTCTGTAATGGGTTACCGGGTGTTGGGACTCGCTTTGTAAGAAGGTCGGAGGGTAGAAAACAACAATCATCAATTCCAAAGGGCATGCGCAGATTAGAGAAAAAGGGGAGGGGGGATTTTCTGCCGAAATGGCATTGAATCAATGTTCAGCTACAAGTTCAGTGGCTATTTCATAAATATCCCTGCGATGTCCGATCGCATATATAATTGCCTTTTTATTCCGGTTATCAATTTGATATATGATCCGGTAGCGCTTCATTTTTAATGATCTGAAGTTGATCAGTTCGTTCCGCAACGCCTTTCCAAGATACGGGTTTTCGTAAAGTTTTTTAAGTATCGATTTAAGTTGCTTTTTTATTGTCGGATGCAGGCTGTTGAACGTTCGGCCGGCGGTAGGGGTTAATTTGACTCGATACATTACAGAATGTCCTCAAGGTCAACCAATGGTTTTTCCCCCTGCATCTCTTTTATTGAAGTCCGCATCTGTTTCATTATATCGTCGTCTACCATAATTGCCATAGTCTCGCGCATTGCCTCGTATTGCTCCATGGACATTATAACGGCTCTGGGTATACCATTTTTAGTAATAGCGATTGTGTCATCCCTGTCGTCAATGTCCCGTATCATGTCAAGCAGCCTGGCCTTGGCTTTAGTGACGGGTATGTAACTGTCAATCTGCATGATTTTCTCCCTGCTTGCTGTTAAAATAATTAAGACCATTATAATGGTCATTATTGGTAAAGTCAACCAGCTTCAACTTCAAGATGCCCGTTTCAACACTATCGTATCGGGGTTGACGTGGCGTGCCTGGGTTCAAAGCTTGAATTCTGAATAAGATGCTTCCGGGATTCCCGGGGCGGACCAAGGCGCCCTGCCGTCATTTCAGCTGAAAGATCTTAAACAAGGCCTCTTTTATGTTTTAACTAAATTGAGCGATCAGCAGTTGGTTTTTAGCAATTAGCACAATAATTTCAATATATTGTCAAAGGTCATCATTTCACCCAATGGGTGAAAATCGCATTACTGGTAAACTCCTAAAATATAGGAGCTAACCGCTG
>Ga0075121_1000489_pt1 | contig 27416 bp, 25 predicted proteins | sample AntAceMetag02UKG_FD_69793 | JGI IMG/M metagenome (GOLD analysis project Ga0075121, IMG submission 69793) | Saline lake microbial communities from Ace Lake, Antarctica - Antarctic Ace Lake Metagenome 02UKG | ecosystem: Environmental > Aquatic > Non-marine Saline and Alkaline > Saline | place... | reverse complement strand
AACTACCCTCGGCGGATACTTGACTTCATGACGCCCGACGAGCTGTTCTTGCAAGAACTCAAAGCAATCTCATAGATGAAACAAGACCACTATATCCGGCATTTCACTTTACAATCCACCAGTCCGGACGGAGCTCGGATTACTTGTTCCGCTGCCAGGGAATGGGCTCCTTGCGAAAGACCACGGCGTTGGTTCCAGCAGGGATCGTCAGGGTGCGATGGCACTTGATGTAGGTGATCACCATGTCGCGGGTGCGGGTGTCACCCATTTCCAGTCGCGTGTGGGGGGAATCGGCCAGGGCCACCAAGGAAGGGAAGCGCCCGCCGCCTCCGGCCAGATGATAGCTGTTGATCGCGGTCTTGATTCGGTGGCGGCCATGCAGGGCACTGCCGTCGGCCGCGCGGAGATTCCGGATGCGCTCTCCCTTCGGCGCATTGGGATACACCTCGTATTGCAGGCCCCAGGCGCCGAAATAGCGGCTCTCACCCAGATAGGCGCAGGCCTCCTCCATGATCGAACGGATCTCGGCAGGCGTCAGCCAGAGGCAGCCAATCGTGTTTTCGTACGGGACAATTTTCCAGATGTCCGACACATGGATATCCCCGGCCGGAATGCTCTTGTCTGACAGAATGCCGTGCAGGACGACTTCGGCCTTGGTTTTTCTGGCAATGGATTTGCACAGTAGCTGCTGAACCGGACACAGCCCCGGGATCGCCAGCGAGTAGGGAATGTCTGTCGTCGTTTGCCCCAGCACGGTATTCAGCCGGGCATCGGCCGTGGCCAGGTCCTCGGCCACAAGAGCCTTGAGAGCCGGATCCTCCGGAATGGAAGATGTCACCGGAAGATAGGTGAAGGTCTTCTCGACCACGGCATTCTCTACGGTATCGAAGGTCAGGTCGGTCCGCATCACCCCTTGGCCGCCGGAGCCGGCCTGCGCATAGTCCGCTTTGCCGATGCGCCCGCCAGGCAGCACCCAGTGCAGATGGCCGCCCAGCACGAGATCGAATTCTCCGAACCGCCGGCAGATGCCGTTGATCTGGTTGGCCTCGTCATCCTTTGCCTGGATCCCTTGATGCACCAGCAGGATCATCAAGTCCGGACGTTCCTTCCGAACCAGCGGGAGCGTTTTTTCTAGGGCCCGACGGGAATCGACCACGCGCAAATCATAGTCCACCACCGTCCGGGACCATTTGGGAATGTTAGGGTTCGTAAGGCCCACAATCGCTACTTTCAATCCGTCCACTTCCTTGATGACAAATGGAAGAACACGACTGAATGGCTTTGGCGCCTCGTCCCCTACAAGAAGATTGGCGGCAAGCGGAGTGGCTTCCATCCGGTCGAGCATCTCACCCAGCGTCTCCACCCCCCAGTCGAATTCATGGTTACCGACGGCAAACGCATCATATCCCATCGCATTCATGACGGTCGCCATGATGGCCCCTTGCGTCAGATAACTCTCGAGGGTGCCCTGATAGATGTCGCCGCAATCCACCAGCAGCGTATTCGGATTCTCCTGACGGATTTCATTGATCAAGGTGGCGCATTGAAGCAGCGACCCCTCGTTATGCTCCGCATAGACCCCCGGGGTCCGGCGGATCGATCCATGGAGATCCGTCGTATTCAGAATGGTAACGGGCACGGTTCGGGCCAGCGTGACGGAGGCGGCACAAGCCAGAGCGGAAAAAAGAAAAAACCTGCGCGCTGGTGCCCACAGGTTTTTTACAGTGCGCTGGAAGCGGCTCATCCGGCCGCGTCCAGTTCAGGTTCTTTGGCTTTCCTAACCGGAATCTTCTTGGCGGTATCAAGCGCGCTCTGATGGCCACGCACTACCGTATCCGTAATGACCACCCGGTGGGTTCCCTTGATGCGGGGAGCCTCATACATGACGTCCAGCATGATGTTTTCCAGTAGCGAGCGCAGCCCGCGCGCGCCGGTTTTACGCAGAACGGCTTCGCGGGCCAGTTCCTTCAATGCCGCCGGTGTAAACTCGAGTTCCATACCTTCCATCCGCAGCAATTTCTGATACTGGCGAATCATGGCGTTCTTCGGCTCCGTCAAAATATGAATCAGATCCGACTCTGATAGGGCCTCCAGAGCTGCGATCATCGGCAAACGACCAACAAATTCAGGAATCAATCCGAATTTAATCAGGTCTTCCGGCTCCGCCTTGGGAAGCACAAGATTCATCTTTTTAGGGCGTGCCTTTTTGTTGCCCTCAAACCCGATGACCCCCTTGCCGGTGCGGCGCTTGATGATGTCGTCAAGACCCACAAAGGCCCCGCCGCAAATGAAGAGGATATTCTCGGTATTAATCTGCAGCATCTCCTGCTGGGGATGCTTGCGACCGCCCTGCGGCGGCACGCTGGCGGTGGTGCCTTCCAGAATCTTGAGGAGCCCCTGCTGCACACCCTCGCCCGACACATCGCGCGTGATGGATACATTCTCCGTCCGGCGGGCGACCTTATCGATCTCATCGATATAGACAATCCCCACTTCGGCGCGGGCGATGTTCCCATCGGCGGCCCGGATGAGACGCAACAGCACATTCTCCACATCCTCGCCGACATACCCGGCCTCGGTGATGGTCGTGGCATCCGAAATGCTGAACGGCACATCGAGAAGGCGAGCCAGCGTGCGGGCCAACAGCGTTTTTCCGCTGCCGGTCGGACCCATCATCAGCACATTGGTCTTGTCGATCTCGATGCCGTCATCGTCTTCCGTCTTCCCCTGCAGGCGCGATTTGACGCGCTTGTAGTGGTTATGAACGGCGACCGACAGCACCTTTTTGACGCGTTCCTGACCAATGACATATTCATCAAGCCCTGCCTTGATGTCATGCGGCTTCATCACCTCCAGCGCCTCCGCCGGAGAGGGTTTGGACTCGTCCGACTTCTCATCCGGACGCTGGATCACGGTGTTGCAGATGTCCACGCACTCGTCGCAGATGTTCAGACCGTCCGGCCCGGCGATCAGAGTTTTCACGGTATCTCGCGACCGGCCGCAGAATGAGCAGGTCGGCTCCTCAGGAGTTTTTTTCTTTCCTGCCATCGTTACGCCTTTGACGGAGCGGCAGCGAGAACGTCGTCCACCAAGCCGTATTTGGCAGCCTCTTCGGCTGACATGAAGAAATCGCGATCGGTATCCTTGGTCACCACTTTCAGGGACTTGCCCGTGTGTTTGGCCAAAATGCCGTTAAGATGCTCCTTCAGGCGGAGGATTTCCTGCGCCTGAATGTGGATATCGCTAGCGGTTCCCTGCGCCCCGCCCCAGGGCTGATGAATCATGATCCGCGCGCCGGGCAGCGCATGGCGCTTGCCTTTGGTTCCCGCCGTCAGCAGCACAGCGCCCATGCTGGCCGCCTGGCCAATGCAGTAGGTCACCACATCGCACTTCAGAAACTGCATGGTGTCATAGATGGCCAGACCCGCCGTGACGGATCCACCGGGGGAATTGATATAGACGCTCACATCCTTGGTGGCATCTTCGCTCTGCAAAAAGAGCAGCTGCGCGACAACCAGGTTGGCGAGATCGTCAGTGATCTCGGAACCGATGAAAATGATCCGCTCCTTCAGCAGGCGCGAATAGATGTCATAGGACCGCTCTCCGCGGCCGGTCTGCTCGACAACGATCGGAATGAGATAGGATTTTTCGTTGCTCATGCCGTCTCCTCTTTCTTCGGTTCATCTGTCTTTTCCGCGGCCTTCTTCGGGGCGGCCTTTTTCTTCGCCGGCTTTTCCTCGGCGGCGCCATCGCCGGAGAGTTCAGCGGCGGCCAGCATCAGATCGATGGTCTTGCTGGTGATCAGATCCTGACGGATACTGCTGCGCACTTCCTTCTCCTTGAGATTAGCCTTCTTCATCCATTCCTTGACCGAAGGGGAACCCGAGCGCATCGCATGCGCCTGGATCAGCGAGGTCACTTCCGCATCCGTTGCGTCGATCTTCTCTTCGTGGGCGATATTTTTCAACAAATAACGAAGTTTCACACGGTCTTTGGCCGAGGTCTTGGCCGATTCGGAGATCTTGGAGAGGTTCTCGCGGATTTCCGCCTCGGGAATGCCGCGTTTGGTGTTTTCCTGCACCATTTCATACACAATCCGCTGGGATTCGCTGTCGGTCTCGGACTCCGGCACATCAAATTTCGCAGCCTTGATCAGGGATTCAATCAACTGATTACGGCGGCGGGAGGTTTCCTGCCCTTCAGCTTCATTCTGTAGGAGCCCGCGGAACGTTTCACGCAGTTCCGCTTCATCCTTCACCTGCACGGACTTGAAAAAGTCCTCATCCATCGGCGGGAGGACCCGCTCGCGGACATTCTTCACCGTGGAAGCAAAGACGCCGGTCTTGCCGCGGAGTTCCTCAATCGGGGCCGTATCATCAAATTCAACGGAGATATCCTTGGCATCGCCAATCTTCATGCCGACCAGCTGCGGCCCAAAAGCCGGCAGGAAGGAATACTGCTCGTTGGCGATGACCCAGAAGTCGCTTCCGGTCGCCAGGCTCTTGGCCTTGTCCGATACGTCCGCCATCGGCTTGCCGTCCACCGTTGCCGTGTAATCCACAGCGACCATGTCGCCTTCTTTCACTGGGCGGGGATCTTTCAAATCCTCATATTTGCCGGTGCTTTCGCGATAGCGGTCTATGGCCTGTGTGATGGCGTCATCCGCAATCTCCACCTTCTTGGCTTCCACCTTGAGTCCCTTATAGACCGGCAGGTCGAATTCCGGGGCCACATCCAGCGTCAGCGAAAAGGAAAACGGCGCATCAGCGCGCAAGTCCGACTTCTGCAGATCCAGTTCGGTGACCGGATCAATCTTGTGCTCCTTCAGTGCCTCGCGGAAGCCTTTGGCCAGCAAATGCTCATCCAGGCCTTCCAAAATCTTCTTGTCGTACAGGCGACGGATCATGTCCAGCGGGGCTTTGCCGGGGCGAAAGCCTTTGACCGTGCCGTGCTTGGCATACATCGCCAGCGACTCGTCATATTCCTTCTGGATCTCCTCCGCGGAGAACTCCACTTTCAACAGTTTGCGGCAGGGCCCAGTATTTTCGAGCGTGATATTCATGGGGTCATTTCCTTTCAGGTCAAAATCGGTTTGAAATAGCGCGCCACCATACTCCCCCCCTTCCCCATGCGTCAAGTCGCACCCCTTCATAGGAAATAGACCCGAAAGCTCACCTGCGGGATAAATTTTCCTCCAAAGGGTCCTCTGAGCCCTGTTTATGGGGGTAAACAGGCCTGTTTCTCCCCATTCCTCTCTCTTCCCTTATGCTTTCAGGCTTGATTTCGGAGCCAAAACACCCCTAAATGTGCGCCCATTATGAAAAACACCTATTCAATCGCATTACTTCCCGGAGACGGGACCGGTCCTGAGGTCACCAACGAAGCCGTCAAGGTTCTCGACGCCGTGTCTCAGAAATTTGACTTCAAACTGGATTACACCAGCTATGACTTCGGCGCAGAACGCTATCTGAAGACGGGGGAAACCCTTCCGGATTCCGCCATCGAAGAGTTCAAGAAGCATGACTCCATGTTCCTCGGCGCCATCGGCCATCCCGATGTGAAGCCGGGCATCCTGGAAGTCGGCATCCTCCTGAAGGCCCGCTTTGCCCTGGACCAGTACATCAATCTGCGCCCCGTGAAGCTCTATCGCTCTCAGGACTGCCCCTTGAAGGACAAAGAACCCAAAGATGTCGATTTTGTCGTCATTCGTGAGAACTCCGGCGGCATCTACACCGGCATCGGCGGCGTGGCCATGAAGGGCACCGACATGGAAATCGCGACCCAGACCATGGTCTATGGTCGTCCTGTTGTGGACCGCTGCATGAAATATGCCTATGAGTACACCAAGCGCCGGAACCGCAAGAATATGCTCACCCTCGTGCACAAGTGCAACGTCCTAACCCACGTCGGCGACCTCTGGGTGCGTTCCCATAAGGAAATGGGCGACCGCGACTATCCGGAGATCAAGCAGGACTACAATCACGTCGATGCGGCCACCATGTGGTTCGTGAAGCAACCCGAGTGGTATGATGTCCTCGTGACCGCCAATCTGTTCGGCGACATCATCACCGATTTGGCGGCCATCGTTCAGGGTGGACTCGGAATCGCCGCTGGCGGCAACATCAACCCCGAAGGCGTGTCGATGTTCGAGCCGATGGGCGGCAGCGCTCCGAAGTATCAGGGCAAGAATGTCATCAACCCGATCGCCGCCGTCGGCGCCGCGGGCATGATGCTCGACACCATTGGCGAAACCGAAGCGGCTCTGGCCGTGGACAAGGCCATCACCGATGTGCTCAACAGCGGGCAGATCGAATCCCTCGCCGCCGGGCGCATGGGAATGGGTACCACGCAGGTTGGCGATGCGCTCGCCGCCGCGATCTGAACAGACAATCTAGTGCCATCGGGGCAAAGGGCCCCACAGATGAAGCCTCTATGCCCCTCGGGGCTATGAGGCTTTACGGCACACCGTAAGCAAGGAAGAGGAAAGACAATGAAAAAGTATAACGTATGTATGGTTGGTATTGGCGCCGTCGGAACCGAAATCGTCCGCCTCCTGCGCAAACGGAATTTCCCGATTGAAAAATTTACTGTCTTCGCCACCCGCGAACGCACGGAAATGATTGATGACCTCCCGGTCGACGTGAAGGTCGCCACCGGACCGGAATCTTTTAAGGATTATGATTTTGCCTTCTTTGCCGGAACCGAAGGGGCCAAGGGCGCCTCCAAGACCCTCGGCTGGGGCGCCGCCGAAGCCGGCTGCATCGTTGTGGATAACGGCGACGACTTCCGTATGGACCCCCGTGTGCCGCTCGTCATTCCGGAAGTGAACCCGGAAGCGCTGAAGGACCATCAGAACTTCATCGCGAACCCGAACTGCTCGACCGCCATCGCGCTCATGCCGCTGGCCCCCCTGCACCGCGAATTCGGGATCAAGCGCATCGTCTGCTGCACCTACCAGGCCGTCTCCGGTTCCGGCAATGCCGCTATCGCCGAACTCGACAAGCAGGTTCGCGCCTGGGTTGCCGGTGAGCCGATCGTCACGGAAGTCTATCCTGCACAAATCGCGTTCAATGTCGTCGCGCAGATCGGCTCCGAAGCCAATGACCTGCCCGGCTACACCAGCGAAGAAGCCAAACTCGGCCGCGAAAGCCGCAAGATCCTCAGCGATGAGTCCATCAAGGCCGTTTCCACCTGCGTTCGCGTACCGGTCTTCAACGGCCACAGCGAAGCTATCCACGTGGAATTCAACAACCCGGTCACCCCGGAACGTGCCCGCGAAGTGTTGGCTGCCGCCCCGGGCGTGCAGGTTGTGGACGATCTGGCCAACTCCGTCTTCCCGACCCCCCTCGCCTCCTCGGGCATCTATGACTGCCTCGTCGGCCGCATCCGCGCGGATGACACCGTCGAAAATGGCCTCTCACTATTTGTTGCCGGCGATAATATCTGGAAGGGGGCCGCTCAGAACGCCGTCCAGATCGCCGAGAAGATCATCGAAATGGGTCTCCGCTAGACGGATTGGGGCGCTTGCGCCCCTCCCCTCACCCCCGATTCGGCTCCGGCCGATCGGGGGTTTTTGTATCCGGCCAGCAAGCGCGCAAATTTTCTTCTTTCGCTTATGTGCATATGCACATAAGCTAATATATATGAAGCACGAGAAAGCCAAAGCGAATGCCGATATTCTAAAAGCGCTGGGACACCCTATTCGCGTCCAGATTCTGGACGCACTCAGCCATGGGGACCGGTGTGTAAACGAATTGCGCGTCCTGACTCCGGTTTGCCAGCCAACCCTCTCCCGCCATCTGGCCTGGCTCAAGCGGGTGGGACTGGTTAGCGAGCGTCGGGCTGGCCCACGTGTAATCCATCACCTCGCCTGTCCCGGAATCCTACAGGCTATCGCCTCCTCTGAAGTCGTCCTCCAGACCTTAAAGCGAAGACACCAACGATCCATCTGAACGGCATTTCCCCCTCTCCCCGTTTGTTTTCCATGGTATGGAAACCATTTTCGAAATTTGTCCATGGTATGGAAATAATGTTTCCATCGTGTGGAAAACCGACCGTTTGACGGCCGCCCGCAGTTGAATGCAATGAGCGGCAGGCCGGACATATTGCAGGAAAAGTGCGTTCCTCCGCTTGATTTCCTGCGCAAGGAGCCTATGATTCCCCCCTCTCGCCGATTCGGGCGAAAAGACAACCGTGCATTTGAAGGAAGTAAGATGAAAATCGTATTGGCATATTCGGGCGGATTAGACACCTCCGTCATTCTCCAGTGGCTCAAAGAGAAGTATCAGGCAGAGATCATCGCGTTTGCGGCGGATGTCGGCCAGGGCGAAGAATTGACCGGCCTGCGCGAAAAGGCGCTGGCGACCGGAGCAAGCAAGGTCTATATCGATGACCTGTGCGCAGAATTCGCCAAAGATTTCATCTATCCGATGTTGCGCGGCGATGCCCTCTATGAAGGTCAGTATCTGCTGGGCACCTCCATTGCCCGCCCCCTGATTTCCAAACGCATGGTCGATATTGCGCGCAAAGAAGGTGCCGATGCCATCGCTCATGGCGCCACCGGTAAGGGCAATGACCAGATTCGCTTTGAACTGACGGCGGCGGCCCTGAATCCTGATTTGAAGGTCATCGCCCCGTGGCGCATGGAAGAGTTCCGGAACGAATTCCCGGGGCGAACCGAAATGATTGCCTACTGCGCCAAACACAACATCGATGTGCAGGCCTCCACGAAGAAGCCCTATTCCATGGACCGCAATCTGCTGCACATCTCCTATGAAGCGGGCGTGCTGGAAGATCCCTGGTTCGATGCCTTCGCGCCAGAGAACAAGGAGATGTTCCTCCTGACCACCGACCCCGAAGATGCGCCGGACACCCCGGAAATCGTGACCCTCGACTATGTTCGCGGCGATTGCGTAGCGGTGAACGGCGAAGCAAAATCCCCGCTGGACGTCATGCTGCAGCTAAACGAAATCGCTGGCCGCAACGGCGTCGGCCGGGTGGATATGGTCGAAAACCGCTTTGTCGGCATGAAGAGCCGCGGTGTCTATGAGACCCCCGCCGGCACCGTCCTTCAGTTTGCCCATCGTCAGATGGAATCCATCACGATGGATCGCGAGACCATGCACCTGCGGGATGGACTGATCCCCCGCTATGCGGAAATGGTCTATAACGGCTTCTGGTATGCCGATGAACGCCTCGCTCTGCAGGCGCTGATCGAAGAAACCCAGAAGAATGTCACCGGAACCGTGCGGGTCAAGCTCTACAAGGGCGGGCTCTATGTGACCGGCCGCAAGAGCCCTGTTTCGCTCTACAACCCGCAGATCGCGACGATGGATGCCGACCCAACGCAGGCCTATGACCAGGATGACGCCACCGGCTTCATCCACCTCAACGCCCTGCGACTGAAGGTCAATGCCCAGGTTCACGGGAAGGAAACGCTTTAACATAACCCACGTTTGGGGATTCCAGGCCTGAAGTGCCTTTGCTACGATTCCCCACCAAATCAATACAAGGAGTAAACAAAATGAAAATTCTTATTGCTGACAAAATGTCACAATCCGCCATTTCCGATCTCGAGACCCTCGGCCACACCGTGGTCTCCAACCCGGACCTCAAGGCAGAAGGCCTTCCGGCTGCCATTGGCGACGCTGAAGTCCTGATCGTCCGTTCCACAAAGGTCATCGCCGAAACCATAGAAACCGGCAAAAGCCTGTCCTTGATCATCCGCGCAGGCGCAGGCGTCAACACGATCGACCTCGCCAAGGCCTCCGAATACGGAATCCACGTCACCAACTGCCCCGGCAAGAATACCGAAGCCGTCGCGGAATTGGCCATCGGCCTGCTGATCGCCGCCGACCGCCGCATCGCCAATGCCACCGCCGACCTGCGCAGCGGCAAATGGCGCAAGAAAGAATATGGCAAATCCGCCGGGCTGAAGGGTCGCACCCTCGGCATCATCGGTGTCGGATCCATCGGCAAAGCCGTCATCCGCCGCGCCCAGGCGCTGGAAATGAATGTGATCGGCTGGTCCCGCTCTCTCACAGAAGAAAGCGCCGCCACTCTGGGAATCGGCTTCTGTGCCTCCCCGGCCGATGTGGCCAAGGCCGCCGATGCCATCAGCCTGCATCTCGCCTCCAAGCCGGAAACCAAGGGCATGATCAATGCTGAATTCCTCGGCGCGCTGAAAGACGGCGCGATCGTCGTGAACACCGCCCGGGGTGAAATCGTCGACTGGGCCGCCGTGAAGGACGCTGTAGCCGCCAAGGGCCTGCGCGTGGCTTCCGATGTGTTTGCTCCCGAGCCCGCCGGTGGCGAAGCCGCCTTCGAAGCCACGGACATCGCAGACTGTCTCGTGGCCTGCACCCCGCATGTGGGCGCCTCCACCGATCAGGCTGCTGAAGCCGTTGCCTCGGAAGCCGTCGCCATCGTCAAGGCCTTCCAGGAAACCGGTACGCCTCTGAATGTGGTCAACATCCGCAAGAAGACCTCGGCCATCATCAATCTGGTCGTCCGTCACTTCAACAAGGTCGGCGTGATTGCCGCGGTGCTGGATATCCTCCGCGGCGCCAACATCAACATCGAAGAAATGGAAAACCTGATTTTCGAAGGCGGCCTCGCCGCCTGCTGCACGCTGAAACTCGACAACAAGCCCGACGAAACCATCGTGGCGCAGGTCCAGGCCTGCGACAATGTGGTCTCCGCCGCGCTGAAATAACCCCCCCCCTAACAGAACGCCTCGACTATGAATCGATTCCTCCTCCCTCTCCGCGGCCTTGCGTGCTGGCTTTCCGCCGGCACCGTTCAGGCCGCTCTGTCTGACCCCGCCCAGATTCAGACCGAGGCGTATGTAAACCTTGTCCAGGCCGACCAAGGGCTCGATGCCGGTCGCCTGGATGAGGCCCTTTCTCTCTATCAGGCCGCGCGTGGCTACTATCAGCAGCTTGCGCAGGACTTCCCCAGCTGGGAACCGCGGATTGTCCAGTACCGCAAAACCTATTGCGACAACCAGCTCATGGATATCGAGCGCCGCATGAACGGCGATATGCCTGTCGATGCACCGGAACTGGCGCCCCTCCCCATCCCGAAACCGGCTCCGCAACCCGAACCGGTTGTGGTCGTTGAGCCGGAACCCTCGCGGGATGCCCGCGAGCGCTCGGTCGAAGTCGACTATCTCAAGAGCCGCATCAACAGTCTGGAATCGCAGCTGAGCGAGATGGACGTCATCCAGAGCGAGGTTGACACGCTCAACTCCGAGCATGCCAAACTGCTTGAAGATCTCGAGGCCGCCCGTCAACAGCTTGCGGACCAGGCCGACACCGAGAGGACTGCCTTGAGCAGCCTCCGCGCGGAACTCGCAGCCAAGGAGGAGACCCTCCAATCCCTCCAGCGGGATGTGGAAGCCAAAAAACAGCTGGATCAGGTCCTTAACGACATGGAAGCCAAGGTCAATGAACTGCGCAGTGACAACGCGCTCCTGAAGAAGGAAATCCAGACGCTGGATGCGGAACTCGATGCCACCGAAAACCGGGCGAGCAAGGCGGAGAAATCCGCAGACAAAGCCCGGCAAGCCACCGAAAAGGCCGAAGCCCAACTGAAAGACAGCGGCGACTTCGCCAAACAGCTCAAGAAGGCCGATGCCCAGCTGATAAAATCCGAACTGCGCGTGACGCAGTTGGAGAAGAGCGACACCAAGCTCAAGGATGTCGAAACCCGGGCCAAGAAAGCGGAAAAAGAACTCAGCCAAGCGCGGAGCGATCTCGCCGATGCCGAAAAAGAGCTCTCCGCAGCCAAGCAGAAACCCAGTACCCAACAGACGGACCGCAGCAAAGAAAAGACGGAGCCTAAGGCCAAACCGGTTGACAAAAAGAAGGCCGAATCCAAGGCGAAGCCGAAGAAGGCTGAACAATCTCCGGTCTCGGAGCCCTTCATGGCGACCGTCCCGCCCAAATCCATCCCTCGCGGCACCGCCCCGGCCGACTATGTTCGCCAGCTCCTGCAGGCAGGCGAGAATGACACCGCCCTGGCCACCGTCCAGCAGGCGCGTCGCTCCCAGCCCGCCGACATGAATCTCATCCTGATTGAAGGCATCTCCCTCATCCGCCTGCAGCGCTATGAGGAAGCCGCCACGATGATGATCGATCTGGCCAAGAACAATCCCCGCAATGCGGAAGTGCACGCCACCCTGGGCGCCGCCATGATGGGCGCCGGTTTCTATGACGAAGCCCGCGAGACCCTCCTGATGGCCGCAAAGCTCGACAAGAATCTGCCGGAGTGCCAATACAATCTGGCGCAGCTCTATGCCTTCATCGATCCCATCAGCATCAAGAAGGCCCGCAAGTATTATAAACTGGCCCTCGACCTCGGCCTTCCGCCTAACACCCATCTGGAGAAGGCGTTGAAATAGATGGCTGGCATTTCCCGGCCGCCGCGCGTTCTTCTGGAACCGCGGCGGCTTTTTTGTGGCCCGGCGGTGTCCCGCCTACTTCATGCTGATGAAGACCACCGACAGGATAGCCAAGGCAATGGCGGCCATGCGCATCGGCGTCAGCTTCTCGTGATAGAAAATGCGCGACAACAGAATCGGGATGAGAATCGAGCTGCTGAAGATGGCCTGAGATAAGGAGATCGGGCCGCTGCCGAACGCCTGCAGCACGAGGAAGTAGCCCACAAAGTTCAGCAGGCCGATGCTGGCTCCATAGAGAAGCATGGGACCATTCAACAGCTGGGGCAGCCACTTCAACCCGCGCTGCTTCACACTTTGTTTTCCAAAGGTGAAGAAAAAGACCAGCGCATAGGATACACAGATATAGGCCAGACGGTTGGAGGGGGATTCTGCCAGCAGCTTGCCAACCGTCATCGACAGCGCCGTAAAGATGGCACTGCCCACGGCAAACAGCACGCCCAGCAGAATGACCCGGTCGCCGGATGATTTGAAATGATGCCGCTGTTCCAGGGTGATCATCACCAGGACCCCGATCCCCATGACCATCCCCACAATCTGCATGGGCCGTGGGGCCTCATGGAAAAACAGGAAGCCCACCAGCATCACCAGCACGGTATTCAGGCGATTCAAGGGAAATACAATCGCAGCGGGCGCATTCTTCAGCGCGCCGAATTTGGCCAAACTGCCCAGAGCGAAAAATATCCCGTTGAAGACGGCATAGGTCAGCACCGGGCGGGTGAAAGTGGTCAGCGGGTCTGCGGTCGTGAACACCAGCGTTCCGAAGGCCAGCACCGACACGGTCAAGCCTACGATATTGACGAGAAGGTCGGCTTTGTAGCCTTTTTCAGCCGCCACCTTGAACAGGAAGTTGAGCACTCCGTAGAGAAGCGTGCCCGCCAGCGAATAAATCATCCAGGATTCCATCCCCGTGGGTCTATCACCGTCCTGCACTCCCGGGCAAGGCCCGAATCCTTTTTCGCTTTGTCCCCGCCCCTTGCACCCGCTACACTCGCCCCACTATGAAAATTGCTACATACAACTGCAACTCCGTCCGCACCCGTCTCGATGCCATTCTCGGCTGGCTCTCCGAGCACAACCCCGATTATCTCTGCCTGCAGGAAACCAAGGCTCAGGATGAAGACTTTCCCCTCGACCCCTTCCGCATGGCCGGATGGGAGGTCGCCTTCAAAGGGCAGAAGTCCTACAACGGCGTCGCCATCGTCTCGAAAAAGCCCGCCACGGAAGTCAGTTTCGGCCTCGACACGGAACCCGCTGATGCCCCCCGCCTGATCCATGCGCAATACGGCAAACTGCACATTGTGAACACCTATATCCCTCAGGGCCGCGAACTGGATCATGAGATGTATGCCTACAAGCTCGACTGGTTCGCCCGGCTGAAGACCTATTTCGAAGCCCGTTTCACACCAAAGATCCCTGTCCTCTGGTGCGGCGATATCAATGTGGCACGGCACCCCATTGATGTGACCAACCCTCAGACTAAAAAGAAGCACGTCTGCTTCCATCAGGATGTACGCGATGCCTTTGAAGACACGCTGTCTTTCGGATTCACCGATGTCTTCCGCGAAAAAAACCCCGAGCTGGTGGACTACTCCTTCTATGATTACCGCACCCCGTTCAACCCCGAGCAGAAACGCGGCTGGCGCATCGACTACATCCTCGCCACCCCGCCCCTCGCAAAGAAGTGCACGGGATCGGGCATTGATATCTTTCCCCGAACTCAGCCCAAACCCTCCGACCACACGCCCCTTTTCGCAGATTTTAACGTTTGAACCTGACGCTTCCATCTGCAACCCGGCATATTCTGGACGTCCTCAAGAAGAATGGACATGAGGTCTTTCTGGTCGGCGGATGCGTCCGGGACCTGCTGCTGAAGCGTACGCCCAAAGATTACGATATCGCGACGAGCGCGCTCCCGGATCAAATCGAAGCCCTCTTTCCCAGGACGCTGGATATCGGCAAGGCCTTCGGCATCATTGCCGTGGTCACTACAACCGGAGAAAAGCCGGTGGAGGTGGCCACATATCGCGCCGACGCCCCTTATGCCGATGGTCGACATCCCGAAGGGGTCACCTTCACCCATGCGAGGGAAGACGCGCTCCGCCGCGATTTTACGATCAACGCCCTCTTCCTGGACCCGGACAACGGAGAGATCCTTGATTTTGTTGAAGGTCGTGCCGACCTCGACGCCCAGCTCATCCGCGCCATCGGTGATCCCAAGGTGCGGTTTGCAGAAGATCACCTGCGCATGCTGCGCGCGGTCCGCTTCGCCTCCACCCTAGGCTTTACGGTTGAGCCGGAGACGTTTGCGGCCATCCAAGATCTTGCCCCGCAGATTAAGCGGATCAGTGCCGAACGCATCCGCGATGAACTGTTCCGGCTGCTGACCGAATCGAAGAAGGCCGGCGAAGCCCTGCAACTGCTGCAGGAATCCGGCCTGCTGAAAGAGATCCTTCCTGAAATCGATGTGATGATCGGTGTGGAACAGCCCCCCGAGTTCCACCCTGAAGGGGATGTCTTCATCCATACCCGCCTGATGCTGGATGGACTGCCCGACAACCCCTCGCTGGAGCTGGCGCTGTCCGTCCTGTTTCACGATGTCGGCAAGCCGCCCACGGCCAATTTGATCACACTACCGGATGGCACACCGCGCTGGCGCTTTGAGTGTCACGCCTCCGTCGGCGCCGACATGACCCGCGAAATTCTGAACCGTCTCCGTGCCCCGAATGCGCTGATCGATGAAGTCTGCACGGTCATCGGCAACCACATGCGCCTCGCAGATGCGCCCAAGATGCGGAAAGCGAAACTCCGGCGGCTCATCGGTGCGCCAACTTTTGAAAATGATTTGGCGCTCCACCGCCTCGACTGCCTCTCGTCGCATTCGCTGCTGACCATCTATGATTTCCTGCTGGAGGCCCGCGAGGAGTTTGCCGCAGAGCCCGTTTTGCCAACACCGCTGGTCACAGGACGCGATCTAATCGATCAGGGGCACAAACCCGGCCCTGAGTTCTCGAAGATGCTTCAGGCCCTCTACGACCGGCAGCTCGAAGGCGACACAGACAAAGAAGCGCTCCTCTCCACTCTTCCGCCTCCATAAGGCTGAGGACAAGATTCCCACAACGAATCTCGCGAAAAGGCGCGAAAGAAGAAAACCGCCGAAGACGCCCCTCACACGAAGTCACGAAGGAAAGAGTTCAAGAGTGGGCTTCGCCGCCGGAAAAATCAGGATTGGATGGCTTTCCCTCCCCTTTTCGCTGAATTCATGTTTTTCTTAGTGAAAACCCGTAATTTGAGTCCAAAACAGGTCTAAAACAGGCCTTGGGGGAGATATTTGGCGAGCAAATCGCCCAAAAATTCGGCGCGCCAGCCTTGCAGCAGGGCATAATCTTCGGGTTTAGCCGCGGCCCCCTCCTGGAGGAGCTTCGCCAACTCTTTCCGACTGCAGACGAGAGCCGGATCGATTTTCTTTTCCTCGGCCTTGGTTGCGATGTCCTTCAGCGCGGCATCGACGGACTTCTTGAGCTCCGAATCGCGGCTGGGCTGGAAGAACAGCGGCGGCCAATCGGCTTCCGGGAGCGCCAGCGCTTCCTGGACAACCTTGACCAGGTCTTCCCCATTCCGTTTCGCGGTCTCGGGACCGAGTCGTTTGATTTGCGACAGCTCATCCAGATTCTGCGGCAGCTGAGCGGCAATCAGAGCCAAGTCCTTATCATCCAGCAGCCAGCGACGGGGAAGATCAGCCGTCCGGGCTTTCTCTTCCCGCCAGGCGGCCAGTGCGCGCAGCGCGGCAAGATTCTTTTGCGGAAGCGGCTGAGAAATGCGGAGCTTCAGGTACATTTCGTCAGAGGCCTTCTCTTCATAGAGCGCCGAGGCATCGAGGGCGGACAGCGCCTCATTCAGCCAAGCTTCCACGCCGGCCTCTTTCGCCCGCTCGCGGATCAATTCCATGACTTTCGGCAGGTAGCGCACATCGTCAGCGGCATATTCCAATTCGTCCGGTGACAGGGGGCGGGCAATCCAGTTCGCACGGGTATGGGCCTTGGCCAGCTGCACGCCGACCAGTTCCACCAACAGGTTGGCCAGTGAAAGCGTTGAGAGCAACCCGGCAAAGCCGGCTGCCATACGGGTATCAAAGATGTTGTGGGTCGTGGCGCCGGTGGCGCGACGCATGATCATCAGATCCTGCGGGGCATCGTGCAGAATTTTGACGATCCCGGGGTTTTCCAGCACGGCACCGAGAGGCGTCAGATCCTGAATCGCAACGGGATCAATCAGATAGCTGGATCCATCGGTCAGGCCGATCTGGACGAGGCCGAGGCGCGCATAGTAGGTGCGATCCCATACGAATTCGGTGTCGAGGGCGATACAGGACTCGGTCTGCAGGCGCTCGATCATCTGCTGCAGGGCGGCGGGCGATTCAATCATCTGAAAGGGTGTTGTCATAGCGGCAAACTCTATCAGAGCGCAGCCGATGCCACAACCCGCGACACCCGGGGTCGGCCATCCGCTCCCCCGTTTTCCTGCTTTTCGGATATTCTGGCCGATGCTACAGTCGCGCCCAACTTTGTGACGGTATTGTGAACCCCTGAACTGGATTCAATTATGACGAAAAAAATGCTCCTTTCTGCCAATGAAGCGGTCGCCTGGGCCGCCTATCGCAGCGGCTGTCGCGTTGCGGCCGCCTATCCCGGCACCCCCTCCACCGAGATCATGGAAAATGTCGCCAAATTTGACGGTGCCATCAACTGTGAGTGGTCTGTGAATGAAAAGGTCGCCATGGAAGTGGGCGTCGGCTCCTCCCTGGCCGGTGTCCGGACCCTGGTGGCCATGAAGCATGTGGGCCTGAATGTGGCGATGGACCCCTTGATGACGTTCACGAATGTCGGCGCGATCGGCGGCATGGTGATTGTGAATGCCGATGATCCCAGCATGCACTCCTCGCAGAATGAGCAGGACAACCGGTCCCTGGCCAAATTCGCCCGCTGCCTGCTGCTCGAGGCCGCGGATTCCCAGGAGGCCTTTGACATGGTGAGTGCCGGCTTCAAGCTGAGCGAAGAGTTCCAGGTGCCGGTAATTGTGCGCCTAACGACACGAACCTCCCACACCTCCACGATTGTGGATATCGGCTCCGAGGAGCAAGGCGAAGCCGATGCCATCCCCTATGTGAAGAATGTCCAGCGCAACGTCGCCGTGCCGGCGTTCGGCCGCCTGATGCGCTACAGCGTAGAAAAGCGCTCGGCCGCCCTGCGCGAACTGTCCGAGACCTCGGAATTCAATCGCGCCGAACCGGGCCAGACGGATCTGGGCATTGTGGCCTCCGGGATGGCCTATCAGCATGCCAAGGAAGTCTTCCCTGAGTATTCCATCTTCAAGGTAGGACTGTCCTATCCCCCGCCTATCGAAAAAATCCGAGCCTTTGCGGCGGACGTGAAGAAACTGGTCTGCGTTGAGGAATCCGACCCGGTCATCGCCGACCAACTCCGTGCTGCTGGAATCGATGTGTTTGAACCCGAAACTGAACTCCGAATGATGGAGCTGAACCCCACACGGCTGGCGGCTCTCCGCGCCGAACTGCTGGGCACACCGGCACCGGCACTGGCCCATACCCCGGAAGAAGGCATCCCCACCCGGCCCCCGGTCCTCTGCTCGGGTTGCACGCATCGCGGTCCTTTTCATATTCTCTCCAAGCTGAAGGCAACGGTCTGCGGCGATATCGGCTGCTACACGCTCGGAGCCTTCCCGCCGCTGAACTCCATGGACACCTGCATCTGCATGGGCGCTTCCATCGGAACGGCCTTCGGCATGCGCAAGGCGGGACACCCCAACAAGCGCATCGCAGCGGTCCTGGGCGATTCCACCTTTTTCCATTCCGGCATGACCGGCCTGCTGGATGTGGCCTATAACAAGGGCGCCATCACGATTGTTGTCATGGATAACCGGATCACCGCGATGACCGGACATCAGCACAATCCCGGCACCGGTAACACGCTGCTGGGTGAGATTTCCACCAAGGTCAAAGTGGCAGATGTGGCACGTTCCTTCGGCATCAGCCGCGTACACGAACTGGAACCCTATGACCTGGAAAAGATGGAGCAGGTCTTCAAGGAGTGCCTTGACTGCGACGAAACCGCTGTGATTGTGGTCAAGGGGCCCTGTGTCCTGCATGAAAAATGGGCCGGCAAATTCATCAATGAAGTCGACCCAGACAAGTGCAAGGCCTGCGGCGCGTGTTTCCGCATCGGCTGCCCGACCATTGTTCGCGGTGAAGCGACCCCGGACGGCAAACGCTTCAAGGCGTTTATCGACCCTCAATTCTGTACCGGGTGCAACCTCTGCGCGCAGGTTTGCCCGTTCGACGCCATCTCCCCCGTGAAATAACTGGAAGGAAACCCCATGACCACCTCCAATTCTAACGAATCCCTCTTCAATATTTCTCTTGTTGGCGTCGGCGGACAAGGCATTCTGCTGACCTCTGATATCCTGGCGCGCGCCGCCATGCATGCCGGTCACGATGTAAAGAAGTCCGAAATCCACGGCATGTCCCAACGCGGCGGATCGGTGATCAGCCAAGTGCGTTTTGGCCCCAAGGTCTTTTCGCCGATCATTCCGGATGGCGCCTCCGATCTCCTCGTTTCGTTCGAGAGGATGGAAGCCCTTCGCTGGGTGCATCTGGCCAAGCCCGAGGCCAAAATCCTGGTCAACGACATGGATCGGATTCCCATCACGGTGTCGAGCGGACTGCAGCCAGCCGCAGAAAATGTATCGGAGCGCTTAGCCGCAACCCCCGGCCTACTGCTGGTGGATGCGAATCCGCTGGCAAAAAAGGCCGGCAACCTGCGCACAGCCAACCTGGTGATGGCCGGAGCCCTCTCCACTCTCGTGCCATTCGAGGGAGAGAACTGGATTGCCGCCATCAAGGGCCGTGTCCCCGCCAAATGGCTCGACGTGAACCTGAAGGCCTTCGAACTCGGACGCGATGCGTTGAAATAAACGGTTTCAGAGCACGGGTGCCTCTGGCGCAGTTCCGCTCCGGCGGGACTGCGCTTTCGTTTGCAGCCGGTTCTTCCCGTCTTGACCCGTCCGTTTTTTGGCGTACCCTCGGAGATGGAGGCACCGACCTATGAGCTATTACTTTACGAAGAAGACGGCGCTGGGATTTGACGAGGCCATTGCCAAGGTTCGGGAAGAACTGGACAAGGAGGGCTTCGGGGTTCTCACCCATGTGGATATTCAGGCCGCCTTTAAGAAAACCATTGGGGCTGACTTCCGACGTTATCAGATTCTCGGGGCCTGTAATCCAACATTTGCCCTTCAAGCTCTTCAAACCGAAAGTTGGATCGGAACCATGCTTCCCTGCAATGTCATTGTGCAAGAGCACGAGGATGGTCAGGTTGAAGTCTCCGCCATCAATCCGCTGGAAAGCATGAAGGCCGTGGCGAACCCAGATCTGTGGCATATCGGCGGCGAGGTGGCGGAGAAACTGCAGCGCGTCATCGACCAGATTTAAACACATTCACAGGGCTGGACAAGCCCACCGGGGTGCTGTAGGGTGCGTCTTCCGTTGCCCGAAAGGCGCAATGAGCCTCCCCCCATTTATTGCAGGGCTCGAAGGGGTGGCCGTGTTCAACTATTGTTTCCAGCGCTTCCCTGCGCGCCGGGCGCAGTGGTCAGGCAGCCCGTTGGCGCTGCAAACGGCCACCGTTTGTCGTTTGCCACCGGAGATTCCCCCCATGCCTTTTCATACCATAGACCTAAACCCTCAGCTCCAGAAAAATATTCAGGATCAGGGCTACACCGTATCCACCCCCATCCAGAAGAAAGCCATTCCGCCCATTCTCGAGGGACGCGATGTCGTTGGCCTGGCCCAGACCGGCACGGGTAAAACCGCGGCCTTCATCCTGCCGGTGCTCGAGCGCCTGATGAACGGCCCCCGACACAAGCTGCGTACGCTGATTGTCGGCCCCACCCGTGAGCTGGCAGAGCAGACCAAGGACGTCTTCAATAAGCTGGGCGATCGAACCCGCCTACGCTGCGTCACCATTTACGGTGGCGTGGGCGCCAGCCCGCAAATACAGGGTGTCCGCCGAGGCGCCGAGCTGGCGATTGCCTGTCCCGGACGCCTGCTGGATCTGCTGGGCCAGGGAAAGTTCAACTTGAATGACGTGGAAGTGCTGGTCCTGGACGAAGCCGACCGCATGTTCGACATGGGTTTCCTTCCCGATATCCGCAAGATTCTGCACCGCATGCCTGCCAAGCGCCAGATCCTGCTGTTCTCCGCCACAATGCCGAATGAACTGCGCTATCTGATCGATGAGATCCTGCACAAACCGGTGATTGTCCAGATCGCCCATTCCAAGCCGGCGGAAACCGTAGATCACGCACTCTATCCCGTAAACCAGACCAGCAAAACCAATATGCTTCAGACCATTCTGGGACAAATCGACAACCGTTCTGTGCTGGTGTTCACCCGCACCAAACATCGCGCCAAACGTCTCGCTGTACAACTGGTCACGGCGGGCTATCGCGCCACAAGCCTGCAGGGGAACCTCTCGCAGCGCCAGCGACAGAATGCACTGGACCGCTTCAAATCCGGTGAAATCCAAGTCCTGGTGGCCACCGATCTGGCCGCCCGCGGCATCGATGTCTCTGACATCTCCCATGTCATCAATTTTGATATGCCCGCCACCGTGGATGACTACACCCATCGCATCGGTCGGACCGGGCGGGCCGCCAAGACCGGCGATGCCTTCACCTTCATGACGCACGATGACGAAAGTACCGTGCGCGCCATTGAGCGCGTGCTGAAGTTCAAGATTGAACGGCGCAAAATTGACGGCTTCACCTATGTGGCGAAATCGGAGCCCAAAGCGGTGCGGCAACCACGGCCGTCCCGCGGGACCCGGGCCAAAGCAGGCGGAAAGCCCGCCGTAAAACCGGCCCAGCGGCCGGCTGGCGGACGGGGTGCTGCCGGCGGTCACCGGGCCAAGCCGGGCGGTCGGAATTCAGGCGGCGGGACCCGCTCCTTCGGTTCCCCCACTGGACCCAAGCGCCGTTCCTCCCGCTAGATCATTTGCCTGCGCGGTCGCCGTATAGAACGAAGGCCGCGGAGGCGTACCAGGTGTCGCCGATGTCCGACTCCCACACGGTCGTGTCGTCTAGGCTGAACTCATACTGCCGATTGACATCCATGCCGCCGGAAATCCGAAGCCAGCAGAGTTTCCAAAGACGATGCTCCACCCCCAGCCCCACGCGCCAGCTCTCGGTCTGGAAAACCATTTCTTCTTCCTCTTCATCGAATACGCTCCACTGATTGCCCGCGGGCATCGCCAGAGCAAACAGGCCCCAGTCGCGGGAGGCCGTCCAATAGAGGGTCGGAGCCGGCAGCACCAGCCGCATCTCCAGGTCTGGACGAATGGCCCAGATCACTCCGCCGACCGGATACCACCGGTTCCGCCCAAACGCGGTGTCATAGGCCACGCCGACATTCAGACGAACGGTTTCGCCCACCGGAATTTCCACGGCCGAATGGAATACCAGTTTCCCTCCCACCGAATGGCCCGAGTGCAGATCACTGTTCCATACCGGCATCAGGCTGATGAAGCCGCTCCAGCCCTCACCCTTCGGGCGGGAAAGCAGCAGCGGAATGCCCAGACTCATCAGATCCTCGGATTCGCTCCCGCGGAATCCATCAAACTCAAAGCGGGTCCAGGCCACGCCTCCGCCCGCCGCAAATTGAACCGACCCAAAATCTTTTTGCCCAAACGGCATCCACAGGGAGGTTTTCAGCATGCTCACCTCACCCGAGGTATCCTCCTCGGAAGGATCGGATACATGCACCCGCCCGGTTGCCACAAATGACAGAGCTCCCGCCTCATCGCCCACACAGCGGGATTGCGCGACGGCGGAAACACTCAGCAGACCCGTCAGGAGTCCGAGGAGTCCCGCACACATCCCCTTGTTATTCAGAAGCAACGTCATACGACTGATATTGTGCAGGAAGGAGATCGCCGGGGCAAGACCGGCCCGCGGTGAAACCGCGGGTCCACGACCGAAACCGGGAGGGGGGAGAGAAAGTGGGCCCTGCAGGACTTGAACCTGCGACCAAAAGATTATGAGTCTTCCGCTCTGACCAACTGAGCTAAGGGCCCGTCCAACTCGCTTCGGAGTGTGCCGTCGAAAGCGCTGAAAAACAAGCCTTTCCCGCCGTCAGAAGTCAAATTTCGTCCCGCCGACGATACATTGCCCTTGACGACAAACGGCAGTCGCGTATGATGCCGACTCGTTTGTATAGAAGTAAGGAATCTCGATGAAAACTGCCCTTTTGGAAAAAGTTGAACAAAGCCAGCTCAAGGAAACCCCTCCCGAATTCGATGTGGGTGATTCCGTGCGCGTCCATGTGAAGATCAAAGAAGGCGAAAAAGAGCGCGTGCAGGTCTATGCCGGTATCGTGATCGCCCGTGATGGCGGCAGCTCCAATGAGACCTTCACCGTCCGCCGTATTTCCTATGGCGAAGGCGTCGAACGTGTATTCCCGGTCCATTCCCCCTACGTGACGAAGGTGGAAGTGGAACGCAGTGCGACCATCCGTCGTGCGAAGCTGTATTACCTCCGCGAACTCACCGGCAAAAAAGGCCGCCTGAAAGAGCGCCGCAGGTAGAGACCAGCCTGTGTCCTTGCTCCTACATGAGCAGGAAGTCTGGAACAGCGGCGCCACGCGCGTCGCAGGGGTCGACGAAGCTGGTCGCGGACCGCTCGCCGGCCCTGTTGTTTCTTCAGCCGTTGTCTTTGAGAAAACCTTTCTGAAAGCCGAAGCGAACGAGTCCCTCGACGGGCTGACCGATTCGAAAAAACTCTCCGCCAAACGCCGGGAGTTTTTTTATGCCCTTCTCATGGAGTGCCCCCATGCACAAATCGGCATCGGAAGCGCCTCCGTCGAGGAAATCGATTCCATTAATATTTTGCGGGCCACCCATCTGGGCATGCGCCGGGCGCTGGAAGCCCTGCCCTCCCTGCCGGAGCTGGCTCTGGTGGATGGACTCCCTGTGAAGGGCCTGCCCGTACCGCATCAGGCCATTGTCCGCGGCGATGCAGCCAGCCTCTCCATTGCCGCCGCCAGCGTCATCGCCAAGGTAACGCGCGACCGCCTGATGGTGGAGATGGCGGCCACCTATCCCGGCTATGGATTCGAACGCCACAAAGGATATGGCACACAGATCCATATGGAGGCCCTGCAGCGGCTGGGCCCCTGTCCCATTCATCGCAAAAGCTTTGCGCCGGTTGCCCAGCGTACCCTGCAGTTCTGAAGATGAAGCTCCCCTGGCCATTCAGCCTGTTCCGCACCTCAACAGGTCCCCGCACCGAAGCCCAGCGCATCGGCGCCTGGGGCGAAACCCGGGCGGCCGACCTACTGCGGAAAAAGGGATATAAACTCCTGGGACAAAATGTCCGCTTTGGCTCCCGTTGTGAGCTGGATTTGGTGGTCCGCTCCCCGGCCCCGGATGTGCTGGTGTTTGTGGAAGTCAAAACGCGCCGGAGTGAAAACTATGGCCGGCCGATGGCAGCCGTGGACCGCCACAAACGGCGGTCTCTGGGCCGGGCGGCCGCCCGGTACCTGAACCGGATCAAGGCCAAACCGGCGCATATCCGGTTCGATGTGGTAGAAGTGGTCGGACAACCCGGGGATAAAAATCCCGTCATCCGTCATATTGAAAATGCATTCTCCCTGGGTCCGGGGTATCGTCTTCCCTATTGATATGTCCTCGAATCGCCTCATCTGGATTCTACCATTCCTCGTCCTTCTTTCTGCGAGGCCGGCTTCGGCTTTCCTCGACGAATGGGAGCTGGATACCGAGCAGATATCAGAAGCTGGACAGGAAATTTTCGAACGGATGGCTCCAGCATCGGTCCAAGAAGAATATGAATTTGTATCCGCCGAGGAGCTGAATGAACTGGTTGCCCCTATGCAGCAGGCACTGGCCGGCGAAAGTCTGACAGAGTTGGCCGCGGTTGCACCTCAGGCCAAAGCCACGCTGGCCCAGTTGCGGGCGGATCCGAAAACACAGGGCTACGCCGACTGGCTGGAGGCCCGAATGGATTTCTTTGAAATGGCCGAAGAAGAACAGCGAAGGCTCCCGACCGCATCGAAAAAACCGACGACCACGGCCCCGTCCACGTCCCCCCTGCCGCCGCATCCGACGTCCAAGCCTAATTTGCCGCCTCATCCCAAGACGCCTCAACAGCCTCTGCCGCCTCACCCCAAGACGCCTCAACAGCCTCTGCCGCCTCACCCCAAGACGCCCCAGAAACCGTTGCCACCTCATCCCAAAACACTGCCGACGGTCGGAAAACTGCCGCCGCATCCCAAGACACCCCCGCCGGCTCCTCCTGTAGAGGTTAATCCATCCGTTCAATCGAAGGCCCCCACCCTCTATGCAGAAAACAAACAGTCCTGGCTCCGCAAACTGAAAGGGCGCCCCGTCCCCGCCCGGGCCCCGGCCATGCTGCCGACGTTGAAACAGATCTTCCGCTCCGAGGGCGTTCCCACAGAACTCGTCTGGCAGGCGGAAGCCGAATCCACATTTAATCCGGCCGCCCGCAGCCCCGTGGGCGCGGCGGGCCTCTACCAGTTCATGCCGGCCACCGCTAAATCGTTCGGTCTCCGCCTCACCCCGAAAGACGAACGTCTGGATGCCTATAAAAATGCCCGCGCGGCCGCCCAGTATCTCAAGCGCCTCCATGGACGCTTCCACAGCTGGCCCCTGGCGCTGGCCGCCTATAACTGCGGCGAGGGACGGCTCTCGAAAACCCTCCGGAAAACCAACGGGACAACCTTTGCCGATATCCACCACAAGCTGCCCGCGGAAACCCGCATGTATGTCCCCAAGATCGCGGCGCTGATTCAGCTGCGGGAACAGGCCGATCTTGAAAAGCTGTAAGCGCGCCGCTCGATGGCCTTCGAAATCCCGCATTTTTGTATTTCCTGTGTTGCCACTTTCCCGCGCTTTGGTAGCATCCCCTCAGTCAAAAATAACAGAACTGATATAGAAGAAAACAAGAAGGATTAATATGAACGCTGTTGATATGCTCAAATCCATCCGCAAGCTGAAGGTCAGCCTCTACGGAAAAGATTTCCTGCTGACGTGGGATAAGTCCGCCGATGAACTGAAACTCGTGCTCCAGGTCGCTGAGCTGCTGAAGACTCTCTATGGGCAGAATATCTCCCTGCGCGTCTTTGACTCGGGCCTGGCGATCTCCAACTTCCGCGACAACTCCACCCGCACCCGCTTCTCGTTCGCCTCGGCCGCCAACCTCCTCGGTCTGGCCGTCCAGGATCTGGACGAAAGCAAGTCGCAGGTCGCTCACGGCGAAACCGTCCGTGAAACGGCGAATATGATCTCCTTCCTGTCCCAGATCGTCGGCATCCGCGATGACATGTATCTTGGCGCTGGCCACACCTACATGACCGAAGTCGCCGAAGCCCTCGATGACGGACATAAAGAAGGTGTCCTGCCCCAGCGTCCCGGCGTGATCAATCTGCAGTGCGATATTGACCATCCCACCCAGAGCATGGCCGACCTGTGCTGGCTCAAGGAACACTTTGGTTCCCTGGAAGCCCTCAAGGGCAAGAAGATCGCCATGACCTGGGCCTACAGCCCGTCCTATGGCAAGCCTCTCTCCGTCCCGCAGGGCATCATCGGTCTGATGACCCGCTTCGGCATGGATGTCACGCTCGCCCACCCGCCGGGGTATGATCTCATCCCGGATGTGGTCAAGCTGGCTCGCAAGCAGGCCAAGGCCAGCGGCGGATCCTTCAAGCAGGTTTCCTCCATGGCGGCCGCGTTCAAGGATGCCGACATTGTCTATCCGAAGTCCTGGGCTTCCTATCAGGTCATGCAGAAGCGCACCGACCTGCTGAACGCCAACAATCAGGCCGGTCTGAAGAAGCTGGAGGCATCCTGTCTCAAGCAGAATGCCAAGTACAAAAACTGGGAATGCGACGAGAAGAAGATGAAGCTGACGAAGAAGGGCAAGGCCCTGTATATGCATTGCCTGCCCGCCGACATCACCGACATCTCCTGCAAGGCCGGCGAAGTCTCCGCCAAGGTCTTTGAGAAGTACCGCATTCCGACCTACAAGGAAGCCGGTTACAAGCCCTTCGTCATCGCCTCCATGATGCTCACCAACCGGATGCCCGACGTCGTCGGCACCATCGCCGAACTGATGGACTATCCGATGGAACGCGTGCTGGATGTCTCCGTCCCCGCCCCGAAGGCCGCCAAGAAGGTCGTCAAGAAGGCCAAGAAGAAGGTCGCGAAGAAGGCTCCGGCAAAGAAAACGGCGAAAAAGGCTGTGAAGAAGGCCCCTGCGAAAAAAGCAGCCAAAAAGGTTGTGAAGAAAGCGGTCAAGAAGCCCGCTAAGAAAGTCGCAAAGAAGCCAGTAAAGAAGGTCGCGAAGAAGATCGTCAAGAAGGCCAAGAAGAAATAGTCAGCCCTTCCGGTTGATTCCGACGCCGCCCCGCAACGGGCGGCGTTTTTTGTGCCCGCCTTCCGGCCCTCCCGCAGATCCGTGACTGCGAGAGGGCCGGAGATAAGCGAGGCCTGAATGGGAAGAATCAGGGAAAGACTAAGCCGATCGGCTGAACGGCAAACGTGGCCTGACTGCTAGACGGCCCGTTGCCGGCCGTTCGGGAGATTACGCCACAGACACTCCAGGTATGAATCCCCACCGGCAGCCGCAAGGATGTCTTGGTGGAGGACACATCATATTGCATCCCATCCACCGACAGCACGTAGCCCACGGCACCCGGGACCGCCGTCCAATGAAACTCCACACCGAGTGTCGGGTTCCCCGAATAGAGCTCCAGACCGCTCTGAGGCGAAATCACCTGCGGCTCCACCAGTTGCTGGGCCGGCGGAGTAGCCGGGGCATTGGTCACCACTGTTGTGGTCCCTCCAAC
>Ga0075121_1000487_pt1 | contig 27476 bp, 19 predicted proteins | sample AntAceMetag02UKG_FD_69793 | JGI IMG/M metagenome (GOLD analysis project Ga0075121, IMG submission 69793) | Saline lake microbial communities from Ace Lake, Antarctica - Antarctic Ace Lake Metagenome 02UKG | ecosystem: Environmental > Aquatic > Non-marine Saline and Alkaline > Saline | place... | reverse complement strand
CAATTATAGCATGCCTTATTTTATTTTTCAGCCAAAATCATTCCTTTTATTATTCCTATAATTATTGTAACCTATTCATTATCAATGCTCATACCCAAATGGGACAGGCCCTAAGTAGTCGACTTTGTCTGTTCAGGGTTCATTATTTATCTCTATTCTTTGCAAGAGATTATCCGCCCACTCCGATCTCCCGGTCCTACGCAATTTTTCTTCCAGGATGAGGATTTGTTCTTTCTTCATCCATGGGATATAATACTCATAAGCTTTTTTATCCCAGATAAGCGAAAGTTCTCCCTCCGGTTGTAATACCCATTGGATCTCCAGGAATGTTTGAATATTGACGCCTAAAAAGATTACGAAGAAAAGCAACCCGATAATCGCGAGCCGTTTAAGATATGACCGGCTGTTTCCAGAGATGATCCTGAAAATTTCTGAAATCAGGATGCCGGAGATTATAGCTACTCCGATGGAACTGAGGAAAAAGCGGTTAGTTCTATACCAGAATGAGACCATGACATTGGTAATAAGAAGGATAACTAGTGCCAGAACCAGTGTCTTTTTTAATTGATTGGAACCATTAAGAAAGAGAAGAATGCCGGCCAAGCAAAAAAATCCGGCCGCGGAGAATAGCCCGATTAAATCCCGGGTTGTTGTAATCCCACTCGAGAATAAGGGATAAGCATTAATTTCCCGGACACCCTGAGATTGAATAATAGTGGCAAATATACTGCGGCAGTATTCAAAAATCAATTTTCCGGGAGCAAATTGGATGGGAGGGGGCGCCAGATTCTCCGGCGGCATTCCGGTGATAATTATACTGCGTATAATGAGGTAGAGACCAATTATGACAAGAAACGGCAGAAGGGGTTTAATCTGTGAATATATGCTCTCTTTCCGGAAAAAGATTGCCATAAACAGGGCGATTAGGGGGAATACAATCGCGGTCTCTTTTATCAATAGAGCAAGTATGAAAAAGATCAGACAGATAATCCACGCTCTAATAGCTCCTTTCCTCAAAAACTGATCATAAAAAAGAAGGAATAATAGAAAGAAGATGACTTGAAGAAGCTGGTGCCGATGATTAAGCCAGGACATTTGCCAAGCGGACGTGCTCAAACAGAGATAGATAATGGCGGACCAGAATGCCGCGCTGATATTGTTGGTAAAATGAAAGGTGAAAAGGTATAGGAGCAAGGACAGAGAGATGAATATGACAATCTGTAAGATATGATTTTTCAGGGGGTCTCCACCGATCAGAAGATGAAAAAATGCATAGTGAATTGAGTGGAAAGGGCGATAACCCTTGGTTTCCATCAGGGAAGGTTCCCAGTGCGAAGAGAAGGAAGCAACTACTTCCTGGGTGGAATAAGATCGGATAAATTTGTAATCCTCCAGGAGATATCCATAATACAAGGTGGGCAGAGATAAAGAGATTACTACCAGCGTAATCGCTGTTATAGAGAAGAGATGCAGGAGCTTTTTATGGGTATTAATCACCATCGCGGATATTTATTGCAGTTGGAGATATCTTCGGCCGCGGGAATATCCATAACTTATTGAATGTGAGACTCAGTTCCCTATGACACATATGGTTACAAAGACCGCAGTCTGATAGTTTATCCCGTTTTTCCTGGTAATCTTTTGAATACCAGATTTCCCATAATTTCCCCGGTTCATATTTTCCTGATGGCCGGTTGAGTCCTAAAAGAGGGTCGCAGGGAAATAGATTGCCATAGGGGCCGATAAATAGATCAGTATAGGGGGCAAAACACTTGAGTCGTACATCCTCTCCGAGAAGTAATTTCCGGACTATCTTCAGATAAGACTTACTATTATCAATAAAGTTCGGATATTTATCTTTAAGATCAAAAAGTGTTCTATTGACCTGTAGCAACTGGTTTCGTTCTTCGAGATCAAAAGCATTGGGGAGAGTTTCCAGTCGCTGGGCTTCAAAGATCGTAATACAGTCAGTTCCCAGTTCCCTGGCGAGTTCAACGATCTCTCTTACTTCACTTATATTATTTGAGGTAATGGTTGCTGTAACGGCGATTTTTGTATTGGTCTTTAATACGGTTCTTGCCTCAAGTATATTGCGGATCGCGGTAACTACACCATCAAATGCCCCGTCTCTTCCCCGCTGAAGATCATGTGTCTCAGGATTAGATCCATCCAGCGACAGGGTTATTACATCTACACCGGCCCGAATAATATTATCAGCAAGTTTAGTGTCCATCAGATAACCGTTAGTATTGAGATGGATCATCAGTCCAAGATTATTGGCGTACTCGATTAGCTCGACCAGATCCGGTCGGAGGAGTGGTTCTCCTCCATAAAACGATACCCCTCCGCATGGGAGAGAGGCAATTTCGCCAAGGAGGGATTTAATCTGATCGGTAGTCATCTCCTTCCGGTCCGATCTGGTTCGAGAAGGATAATCGCACATCGTGCATCGCTGATTACAGCGATAAGTCAGTGTAATCACAGCGGACATCGGTCCGGTCAGGGCTCTCCCACTAGCTGCGGAAAAGAGAATTTTGAAATATTGACTCCCCTGTTTGAAAAACCATCCCCAGCCGTTTTTCTTTATCTGATCTTTTAAAATAGAAAAATATTTTTTCCTCATTGATCACCTGTAAAACTAATCGGATTTATGAATGAATCGGGTTAATGAGAAACTGGATTTGTTCCCTCAGCAGCTTCATTAACTTTTTCCAGCAAACCCCATCTCTCCATTCGTCTCAGCTTATCTTTATAGATCAGCATCTGTTCTTCCTTCATCCTGGGTAGATAATACACGGAAACATCGTAATCCCAGGTTATCGCCTGGAATCCATACGGTCTCAGTGCCCACTCGTTTTCGAAAAATGCCCATAAATTCATTGCGAGGTAGAGGAAGAAACAACCGGCTGCTAAATAAGCCGCCGGGAAATGCGGCCATTTCCGCCTAAATGAAACATCCCGGAGCAATATGGAACCAACTATACCTATTATCAGAGCCACTCCAATGGAACTGATAAACAGCGCGTAAGCACGCAGATAGAGAGAGACAAAACCGCCGGCAATAAGGATGATGGCCAGGCCGAAAATAAAGCTCTTTCGTGAATCTTTAGAAATTCGGGGATAAGCTAAAGTTCCTCCGATGGCTAATATCCCGATAAGACCGGCCAGCCCAAGGCAGTCTCTACAACTCCCAAATCCTGTATAATCGAATGGCCAGTCGTCCAAAGGATCAGCCGCACCCTGAGTTTGCACCAGAGAGGTTAAGACAGCCCGGTATAATTCCCGGGTTCGGATCATGAGGTTTGTGGATACCGGGGGGGGATTTTCTGTGTGCATATCTTTTACTATACTATGTCGTATAATCAGAAAAAGGATCAGTGAAATAAAAAATGGAGCAAGTGTTTTTAACAGTGATTGTATCTTTTTTTTTCTTACGATTACCGCAAAAGAAAAGACGATGAACGGGTAGGTAACCGCGGTTTCCTTAAGGAGAAGAGCGAGAATATAGAATACAAAACTGATGATCCAGTATTTAAATAAACGGGACCGACTGGGGTGTGTTGCCTTGGAATGGACTAAATAAAGATCAAAACTGATCAGCATACTCAGGAAAAATATTACCTGAAGCAAATGTTGGCGATTTACAAGCCATGTTACCTGCCAGGCCGTAGTCCCGAGGGAGGAATAAATTATAGCTGTCCAGAGACCGGCGGAACGACTTTTTGTAATGCGATAAGTAAAATAATATAATAGGATTATGGCGGTCGAGAAGATAATGATATGCAGTATATGGTTCAATATCGGGTCTCCTCCGATCAGTAAATGGAATAAACCATATTGGATGGAATGAAGTGGGCGGTATCCTTTGGACTCTTTCTGGGACGGTTCCCAATGTGAGTGGAATGTGTCCGCGATCTCTGAAAGAGAATAGGAGCGAAGGTAAGCGTAATCTTCCAGGTGATATCCGTAATTTATCGTGGGAAGAGAGAGTAGAAAGCAGTACAGTATCAGAATAATGATGGGGAAGAGATGCTGACGAGTTTTAGTTGACTGTAAATTAATCATTGTAGGAATTCTGGGAATCTTTAACAATAAATTGTGTCATGAAATTATAATGTTTAATGACATTTGTAAATCAGTCTTTCTATAAAGTAGCGACCGAAGAGATCATATTTATATGCGAATTTTATTTATCAATCCACCGATGGCGGTTACCGAACAGATCTATACCAAACGGGTCGCCCGGCAATATACATCTAGTGCCTATGTTCTTCCAAATACCTCGATTGCTTATCTCGCCGCCTATCTTGAGAAGATCGGTTTTGAGGTTCGGATTATAGATGCTTTCGCCCTGGGCTTGAATATTGACGAAACCGCCGAAGAGGTTCGCCGTTTCGATCCCTTCGCGGTCTGTTACAGTCTCTGTACCCAGAATTTCCTCAACACCCTATCCTGGATCAAAGGAATCAAGGAGAGGACCGGGCTCCTGACCATTGTCGGCGGCCTCCAGATGAGTATTTACCCAAGAGAAGTTCTCACTTACCCGGAGATCGATTACGGAGTTATAGGGGATGGCTGGGAGACAACGCCGGAGCTTCTTCAGTGCTTGACCTCGCATGGTGATCTATCCACTGTCCGGGGGATCTGTTATCGGGAAGATGGAGAGTACCGGGAGACGGACGAGAGACCGGTTAAATTTACTTTGGAAGATGTTCCTTATATGGCCCGACATCTTCTCCCCAATGACAGCTACACCACCGTGATGACTCAGGAGTGGCCGATCACTATTATGCTCTCCGCCCTGGGTTGTCCCCTCAACTGCGCTTACTGCGATGTACCGGCCGGCCGGTATCAGGCCCGTGTCCCCGAACATGTTGTGGATGAGATCGAGGAGTGCATTAACCGGTATGGAATCCGTGAGATACTCTTTCAGGATGAGACATTTACACTTAATCGTTCTAGAGTCCTTGAGACCTGCGAATTGATCCGATCCCGGGGTTTAAAATTCCACTGGTCAATCCGGGCCCGGGTGGACTATGTGGACCGGGAGATTCTACACGCGATGAAAGAGGCGGGGCTGACCAAGATCAACTTCGGAATCGAGTCCGGCAATCCGGAGATTTTGAAGAAGATGAATCGGGATATCCCGCTTGACGTGGTCCGCCAGGCAGTCCGTTGGACGAAAGAAGAGGGGCTTACCACCTTAGGGTTTTTTATTATCGGTTTTCCCGGTGAGACCAAGGCAGATGTGAAAGAGACGATTAAATTTGCCCTTGAGCTCGACTGTGATTTCATCCAGGTGAATAAGATGGTCCCGCAGCCGCCATCCCCGGTTTACCGGGAACTGGTGGAGAAGACCGGAATTGATTACTGGCGGGAATATACTCTGGGAAACGCCGAGATTCTCAGCGAACTTCCCGGGATCGGTTCGTCATTCGACCCCGAGAGCCTTGATATCTGGCAGAGGCGCTTCTTCCGAAAATACTATTATCGGCCTTCATATATATTGAAACGCTTGAAGAAAATCACTTCATTTAAAGAGATGAAAGGTCTGGCCCGGGCTGCTCTCTCTATCCGCTAATGTACTGCTTCGGAATTTCCCCGTTAGTCATCGGGATGCGCCTCTGGCGCACAGTAAACCGCGGATTAAGCGGATTAGGCGGATTGTTTTTTCTTTTAATCAGCATAATCCGCTAAATCCGCGGTTAAATAAGTTGCCCGAACGAAGTGAGGGCTAAGTTCTATTAGAATGAGCAGCAGATTTAATTGGACGCGGTTTCTGGCAATTTGAGTAATTAATATATTGTTAGTTGTTATATTATTTGCCGTCGCTGAGTTTCTCTATCGGAAATATATAATAACCCATACGATCTTTGAGTCTGTGAAGGATGTGGAATTTGATGAATGGTTGGGCTGGGCACCGAAGCCGGGCAGATATGGCTCTCATATTATCACTCCCGATCGTTTTAGGAAAACCCAACTGGATAACTTTTCCCCATCAGGAAAGAAAGTAGCGAAACTTGATAAGGTAATAAGTTCATTAAATATACCGGTGTTAAATCTTCTTCTCCTGCTGGGGCAGGATTTCACAGGACGAAATGCTGAGAGAAAAGCCTTATTCGCGGAACACATGGCTGCGTCCGGCAATAAGTGGGTGGCGGAGAAAATAGAGGAGTTTATCAATCATACCGAGTCCTGCTCCGGGAGTAATGGGGTTTTGGGTAAAAACCGTGAGACGGATGTGGAGTAGGAATGATCGCAAGGAGTAGTACAGTATAAAAAATATATAGGGTCTATAGCGATCTTTAACGTTTTTTCTTTTTAACGTCTTTATTCTTTAACGTTAGCACCGGAGGCGCTAAGTGCTATGATAGATCATGTCTGCATTGAGGTGAGTTCAAAAGAGCGTTGCCGGGAGGTCTTTGAAGAAGTCCTGGGTTTGATCCAGGCGTATTCTTTCCGGATAGAGAAAGACGTCATGGAGCGGATGTTCGCGATACCAAACTCCTGTGAAGCAGTTGTCTATCAAGCCGGGGATACCAAGATTGAAGTCTTTATCCGTCCGGAGATGGAAAAAACGGGGGGGAGATCATCTCACCTATGCTTGCTCTCGCAGGATAGACAAAGAGTGCTCAAATTGGCGGAGGAGAAAGGACTTGTCGTCCTGCACCATCCAAGAGACGGCCGGCCACTCTATTACATCAGGGATCATGATGGAAACCTTTACGAAATCAAGATAAATTACTGTTTCTAAATTTTGCAATCCACATAAAAAAACAATTATTACCACTAAGAGCACGAAGAACACGAATTTGTTTGAAAGATAATATAGAAATTTTATCTGTTTTAATATTTCTCTTCGTGACCTTCGTGTACTTCGTGGTTAAATAGATTCGGAGCTAAACCCTATAATGCAGAACAAAAACAATGAAACAATAATCAAACTATCCGTCGTAGTCCCGGTTTACAATGAAGCGGATAATTTGCCGGAACTCTTCCGGAAACTGAAGGAAGTACTCCCCGGGATTACCCCGGATTATGAGATCATCTTTGTTAACGATAGTTCGGATGACGGATGTGAAGAAATATTGAATGGGTTCTTCCGTGATAATGACTTTATTTCCATAATTCATCTATATAAGAACTTCGGAAAGACTCCCGCTCTGGAACAAGGATTTGCCATCGCCCGGGGAGAGATCATAGCCACACTTGACAGTGATTTACAGAATGATCCGGCGGATATCTGTTCTCTGGTAGAGAAAATAGAGGAGGGGTATGATCTGGTCTCGGGTATGCGCCAGGGGAGGCAGGATCCCGGAGGGAAAATACTCACATCTCGTCTATTCAACTTTATCATCCGGCAGACTACAGGACTTAGGCTAAAGGATTATTTCTCCGGCATGAGATGTTACCGGAAGAAAGTATTAAATGCTCTTAATCTCTATGGGGATCTCTATCGCTTCGCCCTGGTTTTCGCTCATTTTGATGGCTTCAAGGTGGCTGAAGTCCCGATTCACCACAGTCCCCGACTCCACGGAGACTCAAAGTATAGTAAATGGACCAGGCTGAAAAGAGGGATTTTCGATCTATTAATTGTTCTATTTACGATCAAGTTTAATTTTCGACGGAACTATCTACTGGGAGTATGGGGTCTCTTCCTGGCCGCCGCTGGCTTTACAGTTCTCTTCCTGAATTATACGATACGCTTCCTGGGAATCGGAACCGGAGAAGGGGTTTGGACCGGCTTCGCCGGAGTTCTTCTCGTATTTATTGGTCTTCAGTTTATCCTGGTAAGGACAATTGCCGATAATTTCGTTTCCCACCATCAGACCGGAAAGGAGAAGAGGGGGAAATACATCAAGGAGATCCACCATCATCCTGAAAATGACGGCAAGCAGAAGTAGTCTTGACTTCTATCGCCCGTCCATAGCCGGTATTCCATGAAGTACGTTCTTTTATTCAACTCGCCGATAAGTTTCACAAACAGGGTAGATTTTTCAGGGAAGAGCTTCATGAAAATTTTATCTATTCAATCTCCGCCGGTTTAGAGAGTTTACCTAGTTTCTGAGCACGGGAAAAACCATCCATATTATTAGACGTCTTTTTGCCGGAGCTGAACAAAAAAATACATTTTAGGTTCTCAGTCATTTTGTGTGAGTAAATCATATTCATTATCCTATTGTTTCAGGCATAAATAACAAATCACAAGCACCAAATAACAAATAAATTCCAAATCACAATGACCAAAATTCCAAACAAATTACAAAAATCAAGGGAGGTAATCTAAACCGCTTTTGCAAATCCTATGCCATTTGGTGGGGCATATTTGCAAGCCCAAGCTCAGCCAAGCGGGTTTGTGATTTGGAATTTGTGATTTATTTGTTATTTGTGATTTGGTTTTTGTAATTTAGTAATATCTATAGGTGAGTATTAATAATTAATCGGGAAAACAATACACAGACCAAGTGACTGAGAACCAAATTATATTATGGACCCAACTTATGAAAACAAACGCAGCCGATTGGAATCTGGTTATTGGTTGTTCCGGGCTAGGAGGGAACTTATATTTACTTTACTTCGCCGCAGCGGTGTACACCCCGACTCCAAGATTTTAGATGCCGGATGTGGAGGGGGGCTCCTGATAAGGTTTTTACAGTGGAAAGGATTTAAAAATGTATCCGGTATTGATACCAGCAAAATGATGGTGAACCTATGCCGGGAGAGGGGACTAATGAATGTCTCTCGCCAGGACTGCATGGAGACGACTTTTGACGATGATATGTTTGATGTAATAATCGCCGCTGATGTTCTGGAACATCTTAAGGATGACTCCGTTGCTTTGAGGGAGTGGAAGAGAATATTGAAAAAGAACGGAAGATTGATTATAACTGTCCCTGCCTTTAAATTTTTATGGAGCAGTCACGATGAAGTCTGTCATCACTACCGGAGATATTCAAAATCGGCTCTGATTCATCTTCTGAAGAAAGCCGATTTTTCTGTCGACCGCATCTCCTTCTGGAACTTCACTCTTTTTTTCCCTGTATATCTAATGAGGGTCTTGCAGGGGTGGTTTTCGAGAGATAAAGCAGAGCCGACCGATCAACTGTATGAGTTAAATCCGTTTATTAATAATCTTCTTGTTCAATTGTTACGTATAGAGAACCAGCTTCTTAGTTGGATTAATTTCCCGGTTGGTATCAGTATCTGCGCCGTTGCCCGGAAGAGAAATAAATCAGGATAAAGGAGCGATTCAATTGTCAAAAGATAAGAGACCGCAAAACTACCGATATTTCGATATTTTAAAGGATCATCTAAAAGGTGATCTCAGCCTGATATTCAGTGGAAAGGTGGTCTATCCCCGGCAGATCGAGATTCACCTGCCGGGGGATCATAAGCGGTTCTGTAATTTCAATTGCCCGTACTGTCAGGGTAATCTGCTGCTCCGGCCGACCGTCCCGTATGAAGAAGACGCATTAGAGTTAATAAAAAAATTGGCCGGGAAAATTCCGTACTATATTTATGGGGGGGCATATTCCGAACCTTTGTTGAACCCATATTTTCTCCGCTTTCTCAATCTTACCAAGCAGATCGGTTCGCACTTCGGAATTCATACCAATGGTTCGCTCTTGCTGCGACTGGAGAAATCGGAGTCTTTTCTCAGCGAGATCTTCCGGATTGCGGATTCTCCCCTTGATTACCTCTCGATCAGCCTTGACGCCGGAACAGCGAAGAGTCATATGGCCAGCAAGAGAATTAAGTATAACTGGTTTGATGAGATCATTGAGGGACTCAGGATTATAGCGGATATTAAGCGCAGAGCGAGCGGCCCGGAAAAGCTCTCTCTTCGGGTTGTCTATTTGCTCAATGAGCACAACTCATCGCCGGAAGAGATTCTGGGGATCATCAAACTGATGAAAGAGATCGGGGTGGATTCATTAAGGTTTTCCATCCCCTACGCTGTATATGGACAGGCCTTTGATGTCTGCCGGAAATACAAAAAAGATGTTGAGGTGGTGAAAGACAAAGAGTTTGAAGAGTTCTTTGGACCACTGGTCTCAAAGGATACGTCGGAGAAACCTTATATCTTCTACTTTCCTCCCGATTACCAGGATGTCGATAGGATGAACTATAAATATTGTGTTTATTGCTATTACCAGATTACTATCGGCGCCGATGGATATGTATATCGGTGTTCCAGCACAGCATCTCCTACTTTCATGATGAATCAATTGGGTCCGGTAACATCCGATTTGAAGGAGTTCGAAGATATGATTCTCCTGAACGAGGATCCGGATTTTCGTCCCTCGACCTGTTTCCGGGTAGGGGCTCGATGTAATAGGATGGCCCTGGAGATTAACGAAGCCTATAACCGGATGCGGGAAAAGAATGGATAGAGAGACGGTAGCACTGATTGGATACGGATACTGGGGAAAAAAACTATATCGATATCTCCAGGAAGATCCCGGCTATAATCTCAAGTATGTTTATTTTCGTTCATTAAAAGATCTCCCCGATAAAGACAGGTCTGAACAGTATGGCGAAATATTCACCGCTGAGCTTGAGAGGATTTTGTATGATCCGGAAGTCAGCGATATTGTTGTTGCTACTCCGATTAATACTCATTTTGAGATCGGCAGACAGGTTTTATCGGCCGGGAAGAACCTGCTGATTGAAAAACCTCTCACTCTTAATCGAGAAGAAGCTCTAACCCTGGAGGGGCTTTCCCACCGGAAAAATCTCACGCTCCTCACCGACTATATTTACACTTTCTCAAAATCATTGAAAAAGGCCCGGGAAATCATTCGGGAAGGGATAATTGGAGAAATTCAGTCCATCCAGTTATCCATCAAACAGACCGGCCGATTTCTGGAGTATGATGTTTACTGGTTACTGGCTTCTCATCTCTTGGCGATTCTCGACATCTTTGTCCCTCTCGATGAGATGAATTTCAAGAGGGAGGATTTGATCCGTGGACCCGGAACGGTCGAGAGCGGATTAATCCATTTTCGAAAAGATGATGATAGTTTCTCAGGATATCTTGACGTCAGTTTGAACTATCCCGGAAAGGAAAAGCGGGTGGTTATCTATGGAGAGACGGGGAGCATTATATATAATCCGTCATGTCGACCATCTCTACGGGTTATGCGTTACATAAAAAAATCCGGCCTGTCGGGAGACCAACTGATTAAGGAGTGGCAGGATTACGATTACGATGAGAGCAACAATATTGGTTTGGCGCTTGATGCTTTCCGGGATTGTCTGAACGGGAAGAGAGAGGATAACCTGAAAAGAGCGATTGCCGTTACCACGGTCCTGGAGAATCTTTAGTTTGTTTTTTATCCTCCCGTATTTGTTTCATGTTCCTATTAGTTCTTGAGGGATCACACAAAACCAGAAAGCGCAAGTAACGATACTTAACAAAAGTGTTATAACTTGTTGCTTCGGAATTTCAATAATCTTAATTTTACGAAGTAAAATTTAGATTATTTCAATAGATAGTACTGCTGAAATCATTAAAATAATTGTTGGCGCTGACCTGATATATTTATATAGGTCTTGGTTCAAAAATAAATTGGCGCCGCAGGCGCTAATTTATTACGTGAAACTGTGTTGGTTATGCCAGTGCTCGTAGTGCAGGGCTTTAGCCCTGCTTCCCTCGGGCAGGACTTAAGTCCTGCACTACGAGATTGCCCTCCAACGGCAGGGGAAACTCGTATATGAGAGAGGGTACAACAAACTTTAATAAAGCTGATTGGTTAATCTTATCGGGGCTTCTCGGTTTAGTAACAGCTTTCTTCCTTCCATTGCTTGTCGGTTGGGAAAAGTTCTTTTACGACGATATCGCGTTTACCTTCTATCCTCAGCAGATCTTTCTCTCCCGGTGTTTGAGGGGGGGTATAATTCCCTGGTGGAACCCCCAGCTCTGCGCCGGAGCGACGCCGTTCTACGCCCATGTCTTTCAAAGTTCCCTCTCCCCGCTCAACTGGCTCTTTCTCTTCCTGGGATGCATCGATCCGGCCCGTGACTATCTCTGGCTGATCAAGGCCCCTCTAACTCTTTACTATCTTATGGGCGCCGGTTTCGCCTACATCTTCTCCCGCCGCGGGCTTAATCTCAATCCGGCGGGTTCGTTTATTTTTTCTCTGGCCTACAACTTCAGCCCCTCGATGATTTATTTCTCTACCGCCCCTCCGGAGGTGCTCATTCAGGCCTGGCTTCCTCTTATCTGCCTCTGTCTGATCCGGTTTTCTCATACCGGTAGCTATAGCTGGCTTGTTCTTGGTACCCTGGCCGTTGCATTTATGTCCCCGTCCGGCGATGTCCCCGTCTTGATCCACGTTGCCTTCATTACGGCCCTCTTCGGGACCGGCCTACTGATTATCTTATTGTCGCGTGGGGATTGGAAGCGCGGTTTCAGAGTGGTGGGGGGAGGAGTTGCCTTCTTCGGCGCGGGATTTTTGTTGGCTGGTATTTACTGGGCCAACATGCTGACCGGTATCCAAATGCTCACAGCGGACTCGGGGAAGATCATGGATCAATTATCGGGTTTGCCCCAGAGCATGCCCCCTTTGTACCTGATCAATCTCTTCATCCCCGATTATTTCGGGGGGATAACCAGTCACCACACATGGGGAGCCGCCCATCAGATTCGACTCAGCTTGAATGACGTCAATCTTCTGGGGGGGCTGTTGGCTTCTTTTGTCGCTTTCGCGGGATTCTTCCTCACCGGCGGCCGCTCCCGCACCAACGACAGGTCTGTCTCTCCCCGGGAATTATGGTGGTTATTTTTCGCCCTCTTCCTCTTCGGTATTTTTGTGGTCCTGGGTAGATATACCCCGGTGTACGGATTTCTCCGGTCGTTTATCCCGGCGCTCCAGATGCCTTATCCGGTCCGTATGCGGAGCATCGAATGCTTTGCTATGGCGGGACTGCTTGGAGTTTCCATGCACCTGCTTTTTAGTCTTCGTCTTAATCACATCCTACGAAAAACCGTGATCTACCTTCTTTTTGTCGGTATGTTAGCAGGTCTGGCGCTTCTCTATCCGTATCATAATGAACAAGAGGTTTTTTCTCCCGGGTTTAAGCATCTGATGGTTCTGAATGATTGGGGGTGGTTTCTCCAGGGGCCGATCTTCTACTTGGCCGCAGGGGCGTTTATTCTGATTTTCATGGCAGCCTTTAAAGGCGGAAAGTATTTTCTCAAGCTTTTGATTGTGGCGTTGACCTTGGAATTGTTGTTTTTTGCCTATAAGGAGTTTTATCTTAACCGGACGCTTAACTACCGGTATAAAGATTTTTATGCCGAGCGGTCTTATGGGCCGGACGATGAACCGATTTATCGGAAGATCTTAAGCTGGTGCCCGGAACGGGAAAATGAGCGCGGGTTATACAGGCGTCTTTATTACCGTTCCTACTTCGACAATTTGGCCTGGCTGGACGGTTCCCTCTCAATGCTGGGGTTTGATATCAAACCCCTTGATCCGCGATTTCAGGGAGTTATCCAGGAATTAGCGGGCGGGTTTCCCTATGAGATAAAAGTCTGGAACTGGGGTTCGCGGTTCTGGCCCAACATGAGTACACGCTATCTTCTATCCCGGAGACGATTAAAATTTCCTCATATGGCGAAAAGAAAAAGAGTAGAGAACGAGTATAGTTATGAAATATCTTCCGCCCTTCCCCGGTTTTATTTCCAGGATCGCTGGAAGATAACCGATGAAGAGGAGCAGAGAAAGGCGCTTCTTCATTCCAATTTAAGGGCAAGCGGATATTGTGACCAAGAAACTTGGATGGGTCGACCTTCGATGGAAATCACTCCGGCTGCTGATAAATTGAATGAGATTGAGGAGGACGACCATTTTAATGATCTCCAGGAAGAAAATATAGTGACGGATTTAGACTTCTCCGATCCTAACCGAGTCAGGGGCGAGGTGAAAGTCTCGGCACCGTCAATGCTGGTGATGACCGATATTTATCACCCGGATTGGCGGGCGACGTTAGATGGGAAACCGGTTCCAATCCGACTGGTGAATTACCTTCAGCGCGGTATCTGGTGCCCCCCCGGCGAATATCAGATTACGATGATATTCCGGCCGGGTTCATTAACGCAGGGATTGGTGGGAACAGCCATCGGTAGTTTCGTTTTTGTCGGGTTGATATTTATCTCCGTGCGGCAGAGTAGGAAAAGAAAACGGGAGGAGGCAACAGGGAATGGATAGCCACGGCATTGAAAACAAGCCGCAAATCCGAATCAAGCCGGACCCCCGATTGATTCCCGGAAACACTGTACATCGTCCGGGTAGGAACCGGCGGGACATAGTCGCCCTGATCTGCTTGGGGATTCTCCTTTTGATGCTCTTCACCCCCGCCTTGGCCGGCTGGAGAGGGATATTCCACGATGATATGGCAATGGACTTTTTCCCCTGGCATTTTTTTATGGCCCGTCATTTCCAGAGCGGCGTGGTGCCGCTCTGGGACTCGGAAACCTGGTGCGGCGCGAAACCGTTCTATGCCCGTTATTATGCCGATACCTATTATCTTCCTCTATGGCCCTTTTTCCTGCTAAGTCCTCTCGATGACCTGGATCAGGCCTATCTTGTCAACTGTCTGATCCCTCTCTTTTTTCACTACTGTCTGGCCGGGGTCGGGATGTACCTCTTGGCCCGACGGGGAATCCGTCTCCGTCCGCTTCCCGCCTTTGTGACCGCAGGGGTATACCTCTTCAGTCCCATCTTTGCTTACTCATATGTCGGTTTCCAGATCGCGGCGGTTCCGGGATGGCTTCCCTGGTTAGCGCTGATTGTGGTCTCAATGGACCGGGGGGCCGGATTCGGAAGGGTGGCCGCCGGGGGATGCGTGATCGCGTTGATGATAACCTCCGCCGCGCCGCATTCCACCGCCTCCAGCCTTCTCCTCTGCGGGTTACTGGCGGTTGGACTGGGCCTCCGCCGCCTGCGGGGACGGAGAAAGCGGTTGTTCTTTCGATCTCCTCTTCAATTGGCGTCCGCGGTCTTGTTCGGGCTGGCTCTCTCCGCCGTTTACTGGATCTCGTCTCTGGACGGGGCGGCCTATACCGAGCAGCATCTTCCGATGACTTATGAGGCCATGACCGGCGAGGACGGGTCGATGCCCCCGGTCTATCTGGCTACTCTAGTTATCCCAGATCTCTTCGGGACCGTGAGCGGATTTAATAACCGGAACTGGGTGGAGGCTGTCACCCACGGAGTTCGGTTCTGGGATGCTAATCTGAGCGGAGGGCTTCTGTTGACCTTCCTGGCCCTGGTCGGAACCTTCCTGATCGTAAAGCGTCCCCTTACGCGCCGTTTGCGTTTTTGGGCGGGTTTTGCGATCCTGCTCTGGATATTATCGATTCTTTTAGTTCTGGGGAGACATACCCCCTTTTACTATTTCTTTTATAAGTGGGTACCGGTGTATTCGCGTTTCCCATTTCCTATCCGCTACCGATTGCTTCAGGTGGTAGCCACCGCCTGGCTGGCCGGTCTCGGGATAGAATACCTTTGCTCCGTGAAGCGGGATTCATCGATTCGGGAGAAGAGATTGGTCTGGTGGTATATCGTACTTTCCGGTCTCGCCGGCGTTCTGGCTCTATTCGGCTCTGCAGGGATCCGGGGCTGGTTCAGCGGGAGTTTCTCACTTCCCGGATTGGATGAAATCGCGCGCCGGAGCAATCTGGAATGGTTTATCACCGGTCCGGGCTTCTATTTTTTTGCCGCAGGTCTTCTCCTGGTTCTCGTCTGGCGGGGTCTCCGGGGGAAGCGGCGGGCGATCTCAATGGCCGCGCTGGTCATCCTGGAGACGGTGGTCTTTACCTTCGCGGCCTTTTACTTCTGCATCTTCCGATTCCATGAGCCTCAGCCCCAGCAGCTCCGAAGTCTTGGTCCATCGACCCACCCGATGGTGCAAAGAGTTTTGAGAACACTGGACACTCAACGGACTGACCGGACTCTTCGTTGGGCTACCGATCAGCCCTTCCACGATAATTTTGCCCGCCTCGACTCCTCCGGAAGTTACGCTTTCATGGGATATGACATGAAGCCCCTGGAGAGACGGTTCAAGCAGGCATTTGAAGAAGCATACGGACGTCCTGTAGGCTGGCCTCTTTACTGGGATTTTCCCCGTCCGGTATATTCGTCGTTTTTGAGCAACATGTCCGTCGGATATCTTCTTGATTCCCGGCCCGATAATCCTTTTCCCGGAGAGAAGACCGAGAAGCTGGAATCCACCCCAGATTTTTTCCTCCATAGTAATCCCGGAGCGCTTCCCCGGGCATTTACCCTGGACCGGCTTGTGGAATGTTCGGAAGATGAAGCGATGCAGAAATTGGTGAAGGGGGATTTGAGGGGGGCGGTGTTTATTGATGATGTTAATCAATTAGCGCTAAGCGGTAAGCAGGCATCGAGAGAAAGTAAGCGGTTAGCAGTAAGTAGTAAGCAGTCCGCCTCGACGGGAGAGCAACTGCCACTTACCGCTCACAGCTTACCGCTCACCGCTTACCGCTCCTTTGACCCCGGTTCTAAAAAGGAATATGTCGGCCATTTCAACGAACTCCAGATCGCAAACCCGGTGAAGAGACTGGACTTCAGCAATCCCAACCGGGTGAACGTTGATCTTAATATAACCCGCCCGGCTATGCTGGTATTGACCGAGACCTGGTATCCGGGTTGGGAAGCGAGAGTTGACGGAGAACCGGCTAATCTCTTCCGGGTTAATTATCTCCAGAGGGGTGTCTGGCTCGATCTAGGTCAGCATCGAGTCGAGATGGTATTCAGACCCCAGGCTTGGAGGATAGGGGCTATCATCTCCCTCATCTCATGGGGAATTCTGATCCTGACCATTCTGGTGTGGGTAATTCATCGGCGGATCAGGCGTTATCATTTAGGCTCGGGATCGGGAGGAGTGAGTATATGACTATCCGTTTAGCGATTTATCTGGCTTCGATATTTTTTATTGTTTTTCCCGCGGTAAGCCGCGAAAAAGGGGGGGAGCCATCCTCTCCTCCCAATGTGGTATTCATCCTTCTCGATGCTGCCCGGGCTGATCATTTCTCCTGCTATGGTTATGACAAGAAAACCACTCCGCGGATTGACGCGATAGGGCAGCGAGGCGCGATCTTTCTGAAAAATTTCGTCGCGGCCACCGAGACATATTATTCCCTTCCCCTAATCTTTACTTCCCGATATTTATCCGAACCAATCTTTCAGATGAGTACCTGGGGGTGGGGAATCAGAAGAGAGGGGCCTGATACGATCTTCAAGAAGTTTGACGATCAACAGGTTCTTTTTTCTACCCTTTTTTCTCCCGCCGGCTACCGGACGGCAATCTTTCATAACCATCCCTGGTTTGTGGAGAAGACTGATCTGGTTCAGACTTTTGATGAGTCTTTTTACTTCCCGACCGCCAATTTGAAACCGGTAGATAACCTGATGGTGGATGCGGTCTTATCCTGGATTGACCGGCATAAACAGGATAGATTTTTTATTTATTATCATATTATGTCTCCGCATCAGCCCTATCCCCCCAAAAAGGAGGATCTCGAACTTATCGATAAAGAGAATCTGCCCCGGCTGAATGCCGCCCGGGAAAAGTTTAAAAATCGAACGGGCGGGCAGTCAAAAAACTGGACTGAGGAAGATTTGAAATACTTCGGGGTTATGTATGACAGTAACTTAAAACATACTGACCGTTGGATTGGTCAATTATACGATGGACTGGCGGAACGCGACCTGACGAAGAATACGTTATTTATAATTACCTCGGACCACGGCGAACTTCTGGGGCAGCATGGTGGTCTAGGACATGGGGGGCCGCCCTGGGAAGCGCTTCTGCATGTTCCCCTGATTATGGTTTATCCTCCCGGGATTCCTTCCGGGCTGCGCCTTGGCGGCCTCACGGAATCCATCGATATTATGCCTACTATTGTTGATATCTGCCATCTTAATCTTCCCCCGGACAAATCAATGGATGGGGAGAAGCTTGATAAGCTGTTTAAGAATCCTAACGGGGGAAGAGATACGGTTTATACTAAGGATACCATCCGGACAGAGGAATATAAATATATTATAAATAAAGATTATCTTTTTGATCTCAGGAAAGATCCAGATGAAACCCGGAATATATCATCCGGTAAACCGAACTTTTTCAAGGAAAAACTTAAAGATAAATTTAATAAATTTATGAAAAAATATCGGGATCGATATCAGGATGCGGTCCGGAAACACCCCCCGGATTTTCCGTTTTATTATCCGATCTGTGAATTCAAAGTAACACCAAAAGGTGCTTACGGAATCTACTGGGATGAAAAACCTCCCGGGGTAATGTTACAGGAAGATCGATTTACCAGATCCTGGATGCTCAATAAATCGAATCGTCAGGGATATCTCTTTTGTCTGCCGGAAAAAGGGAAGCTGCCCCCACTGTCTCTATCCGCTCGAATCCCTGATGGCAGTTACCGAATTCAGGCATTTATTACTCCGATGAAAAAGATTTCGTTAATTCAGGGGAAGACCGGATTCCGGATTCGTCTCGCCTCATCTCTCCCTTTTCAAGAGCCGGATGCTATTATTCCATTCGGAGAAGAAGAAGATCCGGTATATTATCTGGACTATGGTACAGTAACGGTTAGGGATCGGGCTATCTCTTTGGAACTTGATTTTGCCCCACCGGAAGATACTCCCTGCGTTCTACATCACATTAAGTTTATTCCAATTAAGATTAAGGACGAGAAATCCAGAGTGCCCGGGCAGGATGAGATTGAGAAGAGAAAAGAAGATCTTCGCGCACTGGGATATTTTAACTAAACTGAGAATTGGTGAAGTTTTGCACTTTTCAAGTGGCGTTGGAACCCCTTTCCAGTAGCCACAAGCCGTCACCGGCAATCATTGTCTTCAAGCTGCTGATCGGTTTATGAATAAGCCCTCATTCCTGCTTTCATAGCCCCTGCTATAGTTTCGTCAACGTACTCAGCACCCGGGAACCATCGTTCGCCGACGATCTCGCTTTCCTGCGCCGTGTTTTGTGGCACAAAAGAATATTTTCCATGTCCGGCAATTCGTCGCTCTTTATTAAAAATGTAGAGAGCCTGACTAATGTTATTGCATACGCCGCATAAAATGCATATGATCATTTATCAGATAAGTTGCGGCGAACAGTTAAAACTGCGAAAGTTCACTATCATAGTGTTTTTTTCTAAACAAGACTATTTATGCGGAATCTGATAGGCAGATATCGAAGTCCCGACCGATCGGATATAATGGGGAGCTTCAGTTGAGGCGCAGGCAGTGCCTGTTTTTCCCCGTTGCGAGAGGTCGTTATTTCGGGTATTTTACTTGTTCATCCTTTTGGTTTTCCGAGAGTACCCGTATTGATTGATGAATAACCGCATTGTTACAATAGTAATTCTGTTTAATCTCTTGGCTGTGTTAGCGTTATCTGTATTACTTTCCCCGGGCCGGGCGGAAGAGCCGGTGCCGATACTCCCAGCCCCGAAAAAAAAGAACATTGTCTTTGTATTATTGGATGCCGCCCGGTCGGATCATTTTTCCTGTTACGGCTATGACAAGAAAACAACCCCGAACATAGACGCACTGAGTTGCCGGGGCGCGATCTTCCTGAAAAATTTCAGCCCCGCGACGGAGACCTTTAATTCCTTACCGCTGATCTTTAGTTCCCGCTATTATTCTAAAGAGATTTTCCAGAAAGATACCTGGCAGTGGGGAGTAAGGCGAGAAAGCTCCCCCTCCATCTTTGTTAATTTTGACCTGGAGCAGATAATTCTGCCTGAGTTGCTCTCCCGCAACGGATATCGGACAGTGATCATCCACGATCACTGGTGGTTTCTCCCCCAGACCGATCTGATCGCGAGTTTTGACGAGCATGTGAAGGTCAGGACCCAGCTTAAGCGCCATCCGGCGGATGGGGCGATGATTACCCAGGCCCAGGCCTGGATAGAAAAAAACCGCAATAAGCCATTTTTTCTCTATCTTCACATTATGTCTCCCCACCAGCCATATCCACCCAAGTTGGAGGATCGGCTATTTACGAAAGTCGGGGAGTCTGAGGCGCTGGATCGGGTGCGGCGAAAGTTTGCCAACAAACCAAATGAATCCGCCCGGGGCTGGTCCCCGGAAGACCTGTCATACCTGAATTCACTCTATGATAGTAACCTGCGGCACAGCGATGCCGGGGTCGGCCAACTTTATGAGTTCCTTGAGCAGGAGGGACTTGCCGATGATACTCTCTTTATTATTAGCTCTGACCATGGGGAGAATTTAGGGCAGCACGGTTTAATCAATCATGGCGGGCCACCATGGGACAGCGCGACGCATGTCCCCCTGATAATGATTCTGCCGAGAGAGATTCCGGCCGGGGTACAGGTACAGGGTTTGAGTGAGTCGATTGATATTATGCCGACGATAATTGATTTGTGTGATCTGGACATTCCTCCGGGTAAAAGATGTGATGGTGTCAGCTTAAAGAAATTCATCATCACCCCGCAAAAGGGAAAAGAGACTGTCTATACCCAACAATCGGTCCGAACCCCGGAGTATAAGTACATGCTGAATCGGGATGCTCTCTTTAACATTCTCTCCGACCCAAGGGAAGAAGACAACATCATATCATACCATCCGGAGATGGCAAAAAAGCTGGCCGGGAAACACGATAGTTTTATGGAGTCATTGCTGATTCGCTATCAATCCGTTAGCCGGCCCGGTGCTCCTCCCTATCCCTTCTTCTTGCCGCTCCGGGAATTCAGATTTTTCCCCGGGGCCGCTCTTCAGGTATGTGCTATCGGAAAATCACCACTCTCGGTGCTGGGTGAGATAAATCCGGAGAAGACCTGGATGCTAAACAAGTCAACGCATTACGGCGGTCTTTTCTGCCTTCCCGACCGGGGAGTTCTACCTCCGGCTATCCTCTCGATTCGTATGCCTGACGGAACTTATCGGGTATCTGTTCTCGTGGAAAATCTGGGGGAAATCCACGATTCTGCCGGTGATGTCGGTATGGAGAGCCGGTTCGATCCGGCGGGGCGGTTTCTCGCGCCGAAGACGATCAAGAATGCGCCCGGCGCCCGTTACTGTTATCTGGACTGGGGGGAGGTGGTTGTAAAGAATAATCGCTTCTCTGTCGAGTTGTCAGTTCGAACCGACAAGAAGACCCCGTTCTTTCTCCACCATGTCCGCTTTGATCCGATGGAAGCGTCCAGGGGAGTAGAGTCGGAAGTGCCCGGTGACAAGGAGATGCGCGAGAGGAGAGAGGGCCTGAAGTCACTGGGATATATGTGATATGAAAAACTTCCTGAAAAAGGTATCCCCGTATCTATGCCTGATTTTTATTTCCCTTTTCTTTTTTTTATTATATGCCTTCACCTTCAATGGGCATCCTCTTACCAGGAATGTCTGGGATAAAGGGCCCATGAACCTGGAAGGGGGATGGTATGCGGGGATGGCGAAGGGGCTACATCCACTTCTCTCTTCTAGTTCACCCAAGGTACTCCGGCACCCTCTTTGCTCGATCCTATACCCGGCCATCCACCGCCCGTTAACCGCATTTTTATCGCTCAAAGATCCTCCGCTCGTATGTTCTTTTCTGGGAAGCATTTCAATAGCCATATTCGGCTTTTGGTTGTACCAAAGGTGCGGAAAATCTCCGATTATTTACCCATTTGTCCTCCTGCTGGGATTTTCCTTCTCCGTCTGGTATGTCAGTTCGATATGGGAATCAAGAGCTCTGATTCTTTTTTCCAGCGTGATACTTTTAATCTCCCTTGATGGGCTTATCCTGCGTCCATCTTTTTCCCGGGTCTTTCTGGTCGTCGCCGCAACGGTTGTTATGCTGTTATCCTGTCTGGCTAATCTCTACAACCTTGTCCTGGTTCCCGTTGCCCTATTACTGCTTGCAGGAAGACGTGTAACCGGAAGGGGGATTGACCAACCACGATTTCTTCCAGGGTGTTCTTCCCCGGATATTAAAAAGGTAAGTTTCCGCCAGGCTATCTTGTGGTCTTTGGGGTATGTCGGGATAACACTGGCGGTTATCATTCTATTCTATCAATTCTTCGCACTCTTCAATCCCCGGCTAAATCTATTCAGAATACAAGACCGCCGGGCGGTAATCGCACATTGCGAGAGGCAGATGAAAGAGGGAGCTGACTGGAACCGTTTCGGGGATTTTGATCAAATCTGCACCGGGGCTTTTGAATCAGTTCTTTATTCTGTCGGTGGTTTAAAACTTCCGGGAAATGTCACCATTTATAAACCGTTAGCAAAGGGGGGGGCAGGACAAAACGAATGGAAAGCCAGATACGCTTTTTTGCAGTACGGGAGCCATTGGCCCGGCCGTGTTTTTATCGGCGGCTACATTATAGTGCTTATAATCACGGCAGGAACCGCCGTGAGGCAGAAAATATGGAGCCGGGAGCCTTTATTCTTGGTTATCCTCTTCTGGATTGTTCTGACAACGGCTATTATGATTTACATCAATCCATGTACTACCGCTGTTTTTTTGGTTGAGTTGCTGCCCGGGATTTGGGCCTTGTGCGCCCTGACCTTCCGAGGTCTTAACCGTAAGGTCATGGTTGTTTTTCTGTCCGCATTTGTGGTCGTGGTTGCCTGGAATAACTATATGGTCATTGATTTCTTTCGAGATCACTATGCGCGTCTCGCACTGGCCCCGGTCAGTCCGGCCATAAATTTAGATAGAAATTCAGTTAGAAATCTGCTCAACTTAAAAGGAGTGAAGATTGAGGGATCTTCTCATAATTTATCCAGGCCAATAGATAACGTCGCCGATAATGATTCCAAGACTTTCTGGCAGGTTTCAATTAGTAAAGATGGTCCGGCGAGCTGGATTCTGATAGATCTGGGGTCCGATCGAAGCATGGTTGTCCGATTTCTGGCTGCTCGCCCCCGTGAGGACTGTCCTGCTGAATTTTTTCGGGATGCCAGGCTGCAGGCCAGCTCCGATAAGCAAGTCTGGGAAGTAATCGGAGATATTCAGCAGGATGCGTCCCCTACGGATAGCAACTGGAGATTGTGGCCCTTAGGTAATGTTGGCCGGTTTCGTTACTATCGGCTGCTTATTTTTAACGGCCATGGGAAGCCCACTTATCAGAAGGTGGTATCCATCTCCGAACTTGGTCTATATCAGTAATCCCTGATATCGTTGGGTCATAGTGTAGACCGGACCTCCAGGGCCGGATTATTCAGTCCTCAAATCTGGCTGCCGGTGGACGGGAGTTCACGAAATAGACTTTCTCTGATTGCCAGCCTCGATGGAGTAAGAGTAAAGGGTGCGTTAGTTTAATGAAAAAACAAAGAAATGCAGGGAGAATTAGCAGCTCAGCTGTTGTTGTAGTCTATTTTCTGCTCTTTTTTACTATTTTGCTGGCGGTGTTTTCCACAACCTTCTCGAATCCTCCCCGGAGTGACTACTGGTGTTTGTTTGATCATTTTCATAATTACCAGGAACTTCCGGTCCTGGATCGGGTTATGGAGGTGATGAATTACGATGTCTGGGAGCACGGGACCTACCGACCGCTCTTTCATCTGGTTCTATATTGGCTCTGGCTTTCCTTTGGTGCTAATTATATCTGGTTTCATCTTGTGACATTCGGATTCTACTGTTTGAGCATTCTGCTAATGTACCGGATCGCCCGTAATTTCGGCTGCGGGAGAGTGATCACCGCGGCATTTCTGACCGTCTTCGCATTCCTCTTCTCCCATTTTGATATCGTTGCCTGGACTTTCCACCTCGCCTTAATAATCGGTTTCTGTCTCTGCCTTTCCGGATTTCTTATCTTTATCCGGTTTTTGCGAACCGGTCGATATCGGCTGCTAACTTTGTCCGGCCTCTTAATTCTGCCCGGGATGCTCTCGTATGAAGTATTTATCCTTTGGCCGCTGGGGATGATTATCCTGGCTTTCATCACCGCATTTTTACCGGTTGAACTGCTTCGACGGCGGAGATTGCGTCGGGGTGCCGTTTTTGCAGTAGTAGCGCTCTACCTGGCTTACGGGGCGGTTATCGGCTTTACCCGCAGTTATAGCCCGGTTGAAGGATCGGGGAAAGTGGCGGAGAAGCTGATTACTCCTTCCCGGATTACATTCAGCATTGCCGCGTCCTCCACAGCGATCATCTTCAACGGGGTTATCGCCAATATTGCCCCGATCCTGACCTGCCCGGTAATTATCCAGGATAACATTGGGAGGGGAGGGATATTCCTTGAATGCAGTCCGTCCCTGAGGGATGTCTTGTCCCGGCGAAGTATGGAGCAGATATTCCAACTGATAGAACTGCCGTTAATCCTTGATAAGAAAGTTGATCTGGACAGTCTCTGGCAGGCGGTGGATCTTGAATTGAGAAAGTTCATCCTTATCGCGGGGATTATCTCTCTTTTGATAATAGCAGGAGGCTGTTTTTACATTTACCGCAAAGACCACGCCACCGCTCTGATGTCGTTCTTCTTCTTATTTCTGCTATGGTCCTCTGTCTTTACCCTTTTTCATGGCCGCGGTATTACCAATGTTCCTCTCTATGTCTTCCGTCAATTCCGTTATCAGTACGTACCCAACGCCATGATTATCCTCTTGGCACTCTTCCTGGTCGACCGTTTGATTAAAGCACATCCGAAAGCCCGTCTGGTGGTATATGTGATTTTAGCCGGAATCCTGCTGATAAACCTTGTTGTTCTGACAGCCCATCTCTCCATCCTCGATCAACAGATGGCTCCCTTGGGAGAAATGCTAACGGAGATAAACTCCGGACTGAAAGACGGTCGGATTACACCGGATAAAAAGCTCTATATAGATGATGGGATCGCCTATACACTGCCCTCCCTATGCTGGAACGGGGGAATGGCCAAGTTTATGGAAGGAACCTACCAGTGGCTATTTTCGCCGGAGGAGATAAAATCTTTCACATTTAACCCGGATCAGGCCGGTTGGGTGCTAGAGGAAAAAGACCTTAATCTTAATCCTGTTTCAATAAACAATGGATTAAACTGAGTTAAAGGATTTTTTCTCTAATCCGCATAATCCGTATAATCCGCGGTTAAATAAGTTGTTAAATTGTATTATAATGACGGAAGAGACGATAATAAGTGAATGGAGAAATATCTGCACCGCCTCCGGTTTCCAGGGAGAGATCCGGCAGGAAGAAGAGCTGCGGAACCATACTTCTTTAAGGATCGGGGGTCCGGCGGATCTCTTTCTTCTTCCCGCGAGTGTGACCGATCTGATAACACTCCTTAAGTCATTGACTGAGGAAGATATCCCGTATTTCATCCTGGGCCGCGGATCGAATCTGCTGATCTCCGACCGGGGAGTCAGAGGGATCGTTATTCAGCCCGGTCCTGGCTTGGCCGGATTAAATTTTCGGGATGACTGCCTGGCGGCGGAGGCCGGAGTAACTTTGCCCCGCCTGGCTCAATACGCGGCAGAGAGGGGCCTGGCCGGCCTGGAATTCTTGGCCGGTATCCCCGGAACAATAGGAGGCGCGGTGGTGATGAACGCCGGCTGGGGGGGAGGGGATATCTCGCAGGTGGTGAGGCGGGTCCGGACATTTAAGCCCCGGTTCGGCCTAAAAGATTGGACTCCGAAAGAGTGTTGTTTCGGTTATCGTTCAAGTCGCTTCCGGCAAAGCGCAGAGATTATTCTGGAAGTAGAATTAAAACTCGATCCCGGTTCTCCTCAATTGATCAAAGATAGGATGGATGAAATCATCATCCGGCGCAAAAAATCGCTTCCTCTGGGATACCCCAGTGCCGGATCTATCTTCAAAAACCCCCCCGGCGATTATGCCGGACGATTGATTGAGTCGGCAGGTTTAAAAGGGAAGAGGGTAGGGGGTGCGCAGATAGCGGATAGGCATGCCAATATTATTGTCAATTGTGGTGCGGCATCTTTCAGGGATGTGGAACAGTTGATATCGCTTGCCCGGGAAAAAGTGAAAGAGAAATTCAGCATTGACCTAGAACTGGAGATAGATATCTGGTAAGTCTAGCATGACCTTATCTGAAAAGGTATTTTATATTATTTGTGTTTATAAAACTATATATTTACCACGAAGAACACGAAGAAAAACCCGAAAAAGCTTTTGAATTATTTCTGATTTTTTCAAATTCCTTCGTAAACTTCGTGTTCTTCGTGGTTCAAAAAGCTTTTCGAGTAAGTACTAACATGAGACCGGCGACAGGATATAGCTTATGATATCTAACAAACTGAATTGGCGTTTTCGCCCTTCCCCGACTGAGATATTCTCCCTTCTTATCGGGAGCCTGCTTATTATTTGGTATGCCTGGATTTTAGACGATGCTTATGTTTATTTCCGGTATGTCGATAATCTTGTGATTCATAGGTTCGGCCTGGTCTGGAACCCAAATGAATTCGTTGAAGGCTTCTCATCTCCGGCATGGGTGATGCTACTTTCGCTACTGCGTGCCGCGCACCTTGATTTTTGGGTTATAATCCGTTCGGTTGGCATAATCTGTTTTGTCGGCTTTTGGTGGCTGGCCTGTCTCATCAACCGGGGTCTCATGCCTTCGGGTGCGCGAATGACCTCGCTCAACATTCCTCTCCTCTACATCTCTCTTACCTATGCCGTATCCTGCTACTTCACTTCAGGGACCGAATCTCCACTGATTCTTTTGCTGGCGGCGGTATATGCCGCGGCGATACTCTGGCCCGGCAGCAGACTTCTCCAATGCTTTGTCGGATTTGGTCCACTGGTTCGTCCTGAACTGACGCTTCCGTTTCTTCTATTCTTACTCTATGCAAAATTCTTAAAGAAAAAAATAGCTTGGTTCGCAATCCTCACCTGCGGGTTGACAATGGTTCCTTATATGATATTTCGCGTGTGGTATTACGCTGATGTTTTCCCCAACACTTATCACCTTAAGGAAATCGCCTGGCCTTCCCAGGGGCTGAATTACCTTTATGATACATTATTGCCGTATCATCTACTCCCCTATTTGCTGGGCATGGGCGCGATTTACTTTGTCCTGCGGCGCGGCAACAAGATCTCTCGCACACTTATGTGTAAGGAGAGATTAACTATGATAACTCTGGCGATCCCTCTCATCATATATGTTGTAAAAATTGGTGGGGACGCCCGGCATTTCCGCTATCTCGCGTATCCCTTTGTTCTTTTAGTCCTTTCAACAGGAGGGCTTCTTGAAAGAATTAGATTTCCGTCGAGATTGCCGAAGATTCTCATCTTCGCCGCGATCGCGCTTTTTGCAATCAGCAATTACCCGCGGCAGTTGAAAGAGCATCCTCTTTTCCTGAAGCGACAAAATGGGGGGGTTCTTCATATCAATGATGCGGCATTCCACAGGGTCACCCATTAAAGGTTTTGCGTCAAGGGTAAATTTTAAGACAAAGTCCTCCATGAACGGCGCTAAACCCCAAAACACCGCCTAAAGAATTTATTTTGAGATTTTTCAGCTTCACAATCAACTC
>Ga0075121_1000486_pt1 | contig 27501 bp, 20 predicted proteins | sample AntAceMetag02UKG_FD_69793 | JGI IMG/M metagenome (GOLD analysis project Ga0075121, IMG submission 69793) | Saline lake microbial communities from Ace Lake, Antarctica - Antarctic Ace Lake Metagenome 02UKG | ecosystem: Environmental > Aquatic > Non-marine Saline and Alkaline > Saline | place... | reverse complement strand
AGGGGGACTAAGTCGTAACAAGGTAGCCGTACCGGAAGGTGTGGCTGGATCACCTCCTTTTAAAGGAGAACGAAGTTTTTTTATAACTTCCAATTTAAGTTTTAAACTTTCTAACTCCACTCATCATACTACTATATAAAAATTTATGGGCTTGTAGCTCAGTTTGGTTAGAGCGCACGCCTGATAAGCGTGAGGTCGGCTGTTCAAGTCAGCCCAGGCCCACCATAAAATTGGGGGATTAGCTCAGCTGGGAGAGCGCCGCCCTTGCAAGGCGGAGGTCATCGGTTCGAACCCGTTATCCTCCACCATGTTCTTTAAATATATTATACATAGATGTGAGATAGAGTGATTATAAGAAATAATAAAAAGAAAGCTACTAAGGGCACACGGTGGATGCCTTGGCACCAATTGGCGATGAAGGACGTGGTTAACTGCGAAAAGCTTCGGAGAGCTGTAAGCGAGCTTAGACCCGGAGATGTCCGAATGGGGAAACCCGGCGTTGGTTATACAGCGTCATCCCGTAAGGGAGGCTAACCCGCTGAACTGAAACATCTAAGTAAGCGGAGGAAGAGAAAGTAATAACGATTCCGTCAGTAGCGGCGAGCGAACGCGGAAGAGCCTAAACCCGGGAACACCTGGGGGTCGTGGGACCAAGCTATCTGGTTTCATTTCATAATCGAACCGATCTGGAAAGTTCGACCGTAGAGGGTGAAAGTCCTGTAGATGAAATGGAGTGAAATTGGTATTGGAATCCCGAGTAGGGCGGAACACGAGAAATTCTGCTTGAATCTGCGAGGACCATCTCGTAAGGCTAAATACGATTGGTGACCGATAGTGAATTAGTACCGTGAGGGAAAGGTGAAAAGCACCCCGGGAGGGGAGTGAAATAGAACCTGAAACCGTGTGCTTACAATCAGTCGGAGCTGGGCACTGTCTTAATTTCACCTGGGTGAAATTAAGAGATGTAAAATGTAAAATGTAAAATGTAAAATTATAATAGAGCCGTCAGGTTCTTGCGTATTTATTTTTTCATTTTCAATTTTCAATTTTACATTGAATTTCACGTAGTGAAATTAAGTCAGTGTCTGGTGACGGCGTGCCTTTTGCATAATGAGCCGGTGAGTTAATTTAATCAGCAGGTTAAGCTCTACAGGAGTGTAGCCATAGCGAAAGCGAGTCTTAATAGGGCGTTAGTTGTTTGAATTAGACCCGAAGCCTGGTGATCTACCCATGTCCAGGTTGAAGGTTAGGTAACACTAACTGGAGGACCGCACCAACCGATGTTGAAAAATCGGTGGATGAGGTGTGGGTAGGGGTGAAAGGCCAATCAAACCAGGAGATATCTGGTTCTCTCCGAAAACTGTTTAGGCAGTGCCTTGCGTGATTAGTATTGGAGGTAGAGCACTGAATGGGCTAGGGGGCATACCAGCTTACTGAACCCAATCAAACTCCGAATGCCAATATTTACAGCGTGGGAGACAGCGTGCGTGGGATAAGCTTCGTACGCGAGAGGGGAACAACCCAGACCGTCAGCTAAGGTCCCTAAATATATTCTTAGTGAGAAAGGATGTGTTATTGCTAAGACAGCCAGGATGTTGGCTTAGAAGCAGCCATCATTTAAAGAGTGCGTAATAGCTCACTGGTCAAGTGATGATGCACCGAAGATGATCGGGACTTAAGGATATTACCGAAGCAGCGGATCGAAAGATGGTAGGAGAGCATTCTGAACAGCGTCGAAGGTGAGCCGTAAGGCCAGCTGGAGCGTTCAGAAGAGACTATGCCGGCATGAGTAGCGATAATGCAGGTTAGAAACCTGCACACCGAAAGCCTAAGGTTTCCTGAGTAAAGATAAACTTCTCAGGGTAAGTCTGCCCCTAAGACGAGTCAAGCGAGCTTGAGTAGTCGATGGGAATCCGGTTAAGATTCCGGAACCTGTAATTGTTAGTGATGTAGTGACGCGGGGGTGCGTCGGAGACGGGCATTGGATGTCCCGTTGAACCAGTGTAGGAAGAAAGACAGGCAAATCCATCTTTCATATATTCCGAGGCTGGGGACGAGAGACCTAGTCTTAAAAGTCCGCCTATATACTCCGCCAAGAAATAGCTGCTAAACGTTTGAGCAATTGCAGACAGTACCGCAAACCGACACAGGTAGGCGAGGAGAGTATCCTCAGGTGTTCGAGAGAATTCTGGTTAAGGAACTCGGCAAAATTACCCCGTAACTTCGGGAGAAGGGGTGCCCCATTATTGTGATATTCTATACGGATTGAGCGAGAAGGGGTCGCAGTGAAGAGGCGCAAGCGACTGTTTATCAAAAACACAGGTCTATGCGAAGTCGTAAGACTATGTATATAGACTGACACCTGCCCGGTGCCGGAAGGTTAAGTGGAGGAGTTAGCTTCGGCGAAGCCCTGAAATGAAGCCCCGGTAAACGGCGGCCGTAACTATAACGGTCCTAAGGTAGCGAAATTCCTTGTCGGGTAAGTTCCGACCTGCACGAATGGTGTAACGACTTGCGCGCTGTCTCAACCAGGAACTCGGTGAAATTGTAGTGGCGGTGAAGATGCCGCCTACCCGCGAACGGACGGAAAGACCCCGTGAACCTTTACTGCAGCTTGACATTGTAGTTTGGTACAGTATGTGTAGGATAGGTGGGAGACTTTGAAGTTGGCACGCCAGTGTCGGTGGAGTCACCCTTGAAATACCACCCTTATTGTATTGAGTTACTAACGCGACCTTTGTACGGTTGTGGACATTGTCTGGTGGGCAGTTTGACTGGGGCGGTCGCCTCCTAAAATGTAACGGAGGCTTACAAAGGTTCCCTCCGGCTGGTTGGTAATCAGCCATAGAGCATAAAGGTATAAGGGAGCTTAACTGCGAGACCGACGGGTCGAGCAGATGCGAAAGCAGGTCTTAGTGATCCGGCGATTCCGCATGGAAGGGTCGTTGCTCAAAGGATAAAAGGTACTCCGGGGATAACAGGCTGATACCGCCCAAGAGTTCATATCGACGGCGGTGTTTGGCACCTCGATGTCGGCTCAACTCATCCTGGGGCTGAAGAAGGTCCCAAGGGTTCGGCTGTTCGCCGATTAAAGAGTTACGCGAGCTGGGTTCAGAACGTCGTGAGACAGTTCGGTCCCTATCCTTCGTGGGCGTAGGAAATTTGAGAAGATTTGCATTTAGTACGAGAGGACCGGTGTGAACGAACCTCTGGTGTATCGGTTGTGGCGCCAGCTGCATTGCCGAGTAGCTAAGTTCGGCATGGATAACCGCTGAAAGCATCTAAGCGGGAAGCCACCTTCAAGATAGATTTCCCATGAGATTCGTTGAAGACTACGACGTTGATAGGCCACAGGTGTACGCACAGCAATGTGTTCAGCCGAGTGGTACTAATAAATCGATTGGCTTCTATATATAAATTCTTATAATTGCTCTATCTCGCAAACATATCATGAGAGCTTCCAGAAGGTGGTTCTTGCGGTGAGGTTACACCTGTTCCCATCCCGAACACAGTAGTTAAGTTCACCTGCGCCGATGGTACTGGTCTGGCGACGGATTGGGAGAGTAGGTCGCCGCCTTCTTGAAGCTCTCTTGTTTTTTTATGTAACTATTAACTGCAATAAAGTTTAATATGTTCAAAGAGAAGTAAGAGTATTTGATGATCATATAAATCTTGACAGAATGGGTGATACTTTTGAGTTGAATATATAAGACAGGATAAAATTGTTATGAGAAATAAGAAAAAAAAAGTATTAAGAAAAAAGAGTCAATTACAAGGCTACGTGGAAGCAATCTTATTTGCTTTTGTGGTAGCTTTTCCTATTAAAGCATATATATTTCAGAATTTCATGATACCTTCCCCCTCAATGGAGAGCACATTACTGGTTGGTGATTATCTGGTTGGAAACAGGTTAAAATATTTTTTTACTGAACCTGAAAGAGAAGACATCGTAATGTTTTACAATCAGGAAGATCCCAAATATCCACAACCCCCAGAAGATTATATTCGTTTAGTGGGACCAATATATTGGGATAAAAATAAAAATTTCTTTAAATGGCATCAAAAGAAGTATTTTGTAAAAAGAGTAATTGGTTTGCCTGGAGATAAGGTTGAGATAAAGGATAGAAGAGTATATGTGAATGATGAGTTATTTCACCATGACTATGAGCAATATGTAGACCCTCATGGATTCAATAATGTTCCAATTACCTGGAATAATCAGAATGAAGTAAATGATATCAATTATGGTACTTATGATGGTAAAATAAAAGGTGAAAGAGATAATTTCGGACCTGTAGTCGTGCCTGATAACAGTTATTTTGTAATGGGAGACAATCGTGATCTGAGTTCAGACAGCAGATTTTGGGGTTTTCTCGATAGAAGAGCAATAACAGGTTCACCATTTATTATCTTTTTTTCTTCAGGAAAAGAACCTATCAAAAACATAAAATACTATTACCAGGAAAGACCCAAAGAAATACGCTGGGAAAGATTCTTGAAGATAATCAAGTAGGCGAGTGGTCAGAGATAAAGAACAAATCAGACATATATATATTCACGTCCCGTTTTGCGTAAGAAAGTGCGGATATTGCAGCTTTTACAGCAAGGAACCCCAAGTTGATGAATTGGAAGGATTCATAGAAACATTATTATCTGAAATTGAATATTATAAATCAATATTTGAACTGAAATGTGAGACAATTTACCTGGGTGGGGGAACACCTTCACTTCTTGATCAGAGACAATTAGATTCTATTATCAATCAAATTCCCAGAAGCAGCAATTGCGAGATTACACTCGAAGCTAATCCGGGTGATATTACCAAAACCCTGATCACAAGCTGGAAAAATACTGGTGTGAACAGGGTCAGTATTGGTTTGCAGAGCATGAAGAATAAAGAACTGGAATTTCTGGGTAGAAGACACAGTGTAGAAGATAATTTCAAGGCAATCGAGAAATTAAAAGATGGTGGTATTGATAATATATCATTCGATTTGATCTATGGATTACCAGGGCAGAATTTACCTGATGTGGAATATTCTATCAAAGAATATTTAAAGCTGTCTCCTGGGCATATTTCTACATACTGTTTATCTTTATCAGATGATTGCCTACTTGCTGATCAAAGGAAAAATCTACCTTCTGATGAAACATTGAGCGATATGTATTTCTTGATCAGATCAATGCTTTTATCAAGTGACTGGCAGCAGTATGAATTAAGCAGTTTTTGCAAAGAGGACAGAGAATCAAAGCATAATCTGGCATACTGGAGACAAAAGAAGTATCTGGGATGTGGTCCTTCTGCTGCGGGTTATGTTTCAGGATTCAGGTATCAAAATCCAGCCAGTTATAATCAATGGCATAAAGAGATAAATGCTTCTAAATATTTAAATGACCAGGAAAACATTGATGAGATACTGAGAGAGAAAGAATATATCATTCTGGGGTTAAGAACAATTAAAGGGTTGAAGATATCAGATTTCTTTAATGAGTTTCGAACTGACTTTCCAGTTAAATATCGGGAAATACTTGTCAAATACCGGAAGCTGAAATTAGTGGAAGAGGACGATGGATATATCCGTTTGATGCCTAATGGATATTTTATCAGTAATGAGATACTGAGTGATTTTGTTTAAGAGGTAAAAATGAAATACAAAACAATTATTATTATGTTGTTGATAATGACAGGGATCAGTAGTTATGGATCAATCCTGATACCGATGGATAATAGCCAAAGTAATCATCTTAAGGCATACGGAATTGCTTTTGCTGCACTTAAGGAAGATATTGCCGTGAAATGGCTCTTAAATTATCGGGGAGGATCATGGTTATTACCCGATTCATACAATATTCAAAGTCTTTGCAATATTCGGGGAGTAACTTATGAATCAGTGAATGCAGCAGAAGAAGTTCAGATAATGGCAGAGATCCAGGCCTCAAATATGGATGCTGTGATGTTGGAAAAAGAGCCCAAAATAGCAGTATATGTTCCCCCCAGTGAAGAGCCCTGGGATGATGCAGTAACCCTTGCCCTCACTTATGCACAGATAGATTATGAAACGCTGTGGGATGAAGACGTGCTTACAGGTAAGCTTGGTGAATATGACTGGCTACATCTTCATCATGAGGATTTTACGGGACAATACGGCAAATTCTATGCTAGTTATCGGAATGCTCCCTGGTATAAGGAAGACGTTCAAAGCAATGAAGAAATGGCTGCCAAGCTGGGTTATAGCAAAGTATGGCAAATGAAGCATGCTGTAACAGACAAGATTAAGGATTTCGTTCAGAAAGGTGGTTTTCTTTTCGCCATGTGCGCTGCGTGTGACAGTTATGATGTTGCTCAGGCAGTGGGCAATGTGGATATTGTCGATCAGGTTTTTGATGGGGATGGCATTGATCCTGCCTATCAATCCAAATTAAATTATGATCGCTGTCTGGTATTTGAAAATTTTCAGATCATCACAAATCCTTATCAGTATGAATTCAGTTCTATTGATGCAAGTGATTATGCCAAGTTGCGGGGAGCAGAGCAGGACTATTTTCAGCTTTTTGATTTCTCAGCAAAATATGATCCGGTTCCCACGATGCTCACACAGTGTCACACCAATGCTGTAAATGGATTTCTGGGGCAAACTACTTCCTTTCATAAACGCTTTGTGAAGAAAAGTGTGATCATCCTGGGTGAAGTCCCGGGAGCTGATGAAGTGAAGTATCTGCATGGTAACTATGGAAAAGGGACTTTCACTTTCTATGGAGGACATGACCCGGAGGATTACCAACATAGGATAGGAGATCCGGAAACTGTACTCGATATGCATAAGAATTCACCAGGTTACCGGTTGATTCTAAATAATATACTTTTTCCGGCAGCAGAAAAGAAAAAGCTTAAAACATAAAAAATGCTGGACACCATAAATGGTGAAATGTTTTTGTCTTAGACTCGAAAATAATAAGTAAATATAGAACTGGGAGTGTGTTTAGATGGAAAAAGACAACGAAATCCGAGAGGAAGAAATGCCAAAGGCAGAAGACGTTACTATCGAAGAAAAGCCCGTTGTACCAGAAACGGTAGAAACGGTTGAAACAGTAGAAACAGAAGAGAAAGTAGAGAAAGAAGAAACTGAAGAGAAAGTAGAGATTGAGGAAGTTATCGAATCTGAGGAACCAGTTGAACTCAAAGAAGCAATTGAACCAGAAGAGGCAATTGAACCTATAAAGGTAATTGAACCGGAAGAGCCAATTGAAATCAATGAAGTTATCGAACCCGAAGAACCAGTTGAACTCAAAGAAGTAATTGAATCGGAAGAGCTAATTGAACCCTTAACTGAGAAAGCAGTACAAGCTTTGGAAGATGAAGTAATCGATACTGAGACAAAGAAAGAAGAAGATGACTACGATGAACTTCTGGAAAAATCTCTGGCAGGGATTACTGATCATCAGATAGGTGATAAAGTGACTGGAGAGATTATCAATATCACAGATTCATATATCTTTGTAACTTTAGGCGGAAAGCGTGATGCTTATGCTGATAAGAGTGAATTCACTGATAAAAAAGGTGAACTCAAATACAAAGTTGGTGATAATTTAACAGGTTATATCTCTAAATATTCAGATACTGAAACCTGCGTTTCCCGCAGTCTGATTGGTGTAAACCTGCATATTCTCAGGGAAGCTTATGAACAGAAAATTCCAGTGGCTGGAAAAGTTATCAGTATGATCAAAGGTGGTTTACTGGTTGACGTTTCTGGAATAAGAGCATTTTGCCCTCTGAGTCAGATCAGCAACAAAATGGTTCCTGACTATAAGGTATACTTAAGTAATGATTATGATTTTAGAGTAATTGATTTCACGGAAAATGGCAAAAACATTGTCCTCTCTCGTAGAGCGATTCTGGAAGAAAGCGAAAAACAGCAGAAAGAAATGACTCTTTCGAAAATCCAGATTGGAGACATCATCAAGGGCAAAGTTGTGAGACTTACTAATTTTGGTGCTTTTATTGATATTGGTGGTCTGGAAGGACTTTTGCATATATCAGAATTTGCTCACAGACGCGTGGAATCACCTTCTGATATGGTTACCATTGGTGAAGAAGTTGAAGCAAAAATTATTCGCTTAAAGGGTGATAAAGTTTCGCTTAGTTTCAAGGCAATGACTCCTGATCCCACTGATTTAGTTCTTGCTGAATTGGAAGAAGGGTCAGTTATTAAGTGTCGTGTACTACGCAATCTTCCCTTTGGCTCATTTGTAGAAATCCAACCTGGTGTTGAAGGCTTGGTACCCATTTCTGAAATGGATAGAAATCGTCGTGTTGTTAATGCTAATGACATTCTTACTCCTGGAGACATCGTGGAAGTTCAGGTGCTCAAGGTACGTGCTGCCGAAAGAAAGGTATCACTTTCTTTAAAGGCATTGCAGCCAGATCCCTGGGAAACTATTGATGATGTTATTAGAGTAAATGATGTGATTGAAGGTGTGATTGAGAATGTGGCTAATTTTGGCACTTTTATCAAAATATCTGATGGTGTTACTGGTCTCTTGCCAAATAGTAAAATGAAGATTGCTAATCTTAACTATACTAAAGAAAATATTGGCGAGACAGTGAAAATTAGAGTTTCAAGAGTAGATATTGAAAGCAAAAGAATATCCCTGGAACCAACTGATATGCCTGAGACAGAAAGAAAGGATTCTCGTGATGGTGGCGGCGGCGGTGACTGGCGCAGCTACAAGCAAGATAAAAAAGATGAAGTAGATGAAGATAATCCGTTTAATATCTTATAATTAAACAGATAACATAGATTTTCTAAAGGTCATCAGCAATGATGACCTTTTTTTTTTAGTTTTTGCAGAAATTAGTTGATAATATTAAAATTCTCTGAGAGATTCCTGGATTCCTTTATGAATTTCATACCAGAAATCGAGACCTGCTTCAGATTTATTTTCTTCAAATCTACTAAGCCATAGTTTTAACTGGGGATCATCGGATTTATCGACTTCTATTTTGCGTTTTAAAAAGCACATAACAAAGTCCAGGTTACGTTCAGACTCCCAGTAAACGCTGGCATTTCTACTATTGATGCGAGAGGCAGTCATATTGATATTATGGATGAATTCTTCTTTCAAATTGTATATTTTATCCATGATCTCGGGGAGCATATCTTCTGCCCAGCCTCTATGGAAACGGCATACACCTAAATTATCCATGACCAGTTCTGCCTGAAACCGCTCAGCAGACAAACGTCCCAGATCACGTGGTCGGAAGAATTCATTTCCATAATACATATAATATTTACCCATAATAGCCATAGGGGATAAAGCACCCGGTGTCCAATACTGGTTAGGAACCATCCAGCCTTTACGGGCAAAAGCGATGTAGAGGAATTTATCAAGGATTTCTTTTCCTTTCTGGCGGGAAATCTTCCTGCCGAACTTTCGAGCTCCTTCAGCGAAATTTAAGATCCCGCGATTCTGGTTGATGGAATCCAGCAGTTCAATCCCGATTTCGGAATTAAGGGAAGAATCATTTATCAAATCAAAATTATCAAGATCAAATTTGGGTTTTCTACTAACTCCAACTTCCTCTGGTGATAACAAATCTTCATCAAGGCATTCCATCAGCCAGGAAAGAACTCCTCCGGCAGAAATTGCATCAAAACCGAGCATATCGGCATGATGAACCAGTTTCTCTGCAGAACGCTGATCAAAAATACCGCAAAGAGGTCCCAGGGTTTGATATGGCTCGTAGTCTTTTTTATATTCGCCATTCATTTTTTTGCAGAGAGCAGAGCAAGGCTCGCCACAAGTCTTTTGCTGTTTGGTAATAATGGTTTCTTCATTGAATTGTTTCAGGTAATGATCCAGAATGAAATTTTTGTGCAAATCCAATCTTTCCTGTTCATTAAAATAGATGCTTTTATAATTGAAAGCGATCAATCTGCCAGATATATTGGCATAATTAACACCCAGCGTACCCCCGGTTTGGAATTTTGGATCGAATCGATACTTGGTTGTTGCTTCAAAATCCTTTACAGCCAGGATTTGATCATATTTATCTTTGAACCATTTATCAGCAACAGAGCGATCTCTAAAATCTTCTTCCAGATGAGTTCCACCATATATAATGGCAGCAATGCCATGTTCCTGATACAGCTTTGATCCTAAACCACCCCGACCAACCCAGGTATCGACATTAGTAATTTTATTATCTCGAATGGCAGCTGAACAGATAGCGCCCATATCAGTTGATCGTGCTGCAGGTCCAGTGGCTAAAATGCGAGGTTTAGAGCCAAATTTATCACCAAATTCTTGAAAAGTGAAATCCATCATTGAATATACACCCTGCCTTCCTGAAGCCCAGATATCATCAGGTTTGATCGGTAATAATTCCACCTGTATTTCTTCACCATGGTTACGATTTAAGTATAATATAGAGGGCGTGGCGGATTTTCCGATTATGGATAATAGATTTATTCCTAAATTATTGAATTCTAATCCAGCTCCACCCATGGAAGAAATATAAAATCCTCCCCAACAGGGTGAGAAACCTGAGAAAATGAGTCGATTTGAACCTGGCAGGATAGAACCGGCGAATAATCCTACGCCGATATTTAAGCCATTATTTTTTCCTGAAAGATGCAAGCCAAGATCGACTGGCCCGAAAAAATCTCCCAATTTATAACGATCTATACGGTAAAAAGAAGTATTTACATTAACCTGCAATACCCGTATGGTTGAATTCATGCTATCTCCTTTTTTGATATAAATATAACCTTCATAATATATTCTAAGATACAAGGCTCAGATAGAGTGTCAATACAAAAAAGAGAGTATGGACTTTATGGACAAAGGTAATGTTCACTTTCCACCAGCTAAGACCTTGCGAATGGTTGAAAACCTTCGTAATGGTTGATCAGTTATCAGCAGAAGTTTTTACTTGCAGGTATGGGTTGAAAGCGGACGTTATCTGCGCCCCCTCGTCGACGGTGCACATGCATTTAGGAGCTACAGCTTCTTTTTTTTGCCCGTTTATGAATACGCCAGAAGATGAAAAGCAGCACAAACCCGCTCCAGGTGAACCAGGTCATACGGAAATAGGTGGGGATTGCTCCGATTCTATCCAGCCAGTATCCACTGAGAGGCGAAAATATGGCAAAACCCAGACTGGCTGCCATACTCACCATTGAGCTGACGGTTGCCCGATTGTGATCTTCCACCTGATGATTGATATAAAAGCTCATAGTGGGATTATAAAGTCCCCGCACAAATTGCTGCAAGGCAAATACTGGGATGAGATAGATTGCCGGATGCAGGGCTGGCAGTAAAAATGACAAACCCATAATAAAGAGTAGTGCCAGCAGCAGGCGTCGCGGTCTTATTTCCTTGAATTTATTCACCAGATAATGAGAGGAAAAAGCTGCTGCCAGATTGAAGAAGAGAAATGCAACTCCATACCAGGCAACATCGAGCTTCACAGCCTGAAAATAGGGCTGATAAAGCCAGAAACTGCTCCTGCTGGCTATCCCCATGATAATGGCAAATCCAAGTGCCCACAGGATCCGCTTTTTGGTAAATACTTCCTTACTGCTTTGCAGGATATGGCTCAGATAACTGCCAGAGGATTTTTGTCTGCCCTGATCATGGAACAGGGAGGAGATTATCATCGCCACAACCAGAAAGCCCAGACTTATTATGAATGGGATCAATGGATTGATCTTATATAAAAGACTGCTGATAACTGCTCCCACACCTTGACCAATGAAAACTACTGACATCGTCTTACCCATAATAGTCTGAAATTCCTTTTTACGGTCAAGTTTCACCAGGCTCTCATATAATAGTGAGGTATCAGAGCCGCTGGTGAATGTAATGCCCAATCCAAAAGTTATTTCTGCAAATGCAAAGATCAAAAAGCTGTGTCCTAAGATATATAGCAGCAACCCCATGAAGCACAGCAGGCTTCCCAAGAATAGTGCCAGATGCCTGGTGATCTTATCAGAAACCATACCAGTAGGGACTTCAAATAGTATCACTGAGATTGCTGAGATAGATTGCAAGACCATGATATTGGTATAGTTCAACCCTTTCCAAAGCAGAAAAAGCATCAGTACAGGACCGATGATCAGCATGTTATTAAAAAATCTATAGTAAAGGAATACCTTCACGTTTCTTTCGTAGTATTTGATATCCATATATCAATCCACCTGATAGAAGATTTTCCTGTCAAGAAATACTAAGGCGGCGCTGCAGGCATTGACCTGACTGATAAGGCTTGACTAAGAAGTGGGGTGGGTAGAAAATTGCCTGGATTTGAATAATATCAGGTTGGAGGTGAAATTGAAAACGGAAAGAATTTTTAGATATTTACTTCTTTTACTGGTAGCAGTATTGCTATCGAGTTGTTCCAGTTCAGGGGCAAAAGACCTGGAATTTTATTTATATGGTGAATACAGTAATATTACAGGTACCAACCCAGATTTTAATGTAATAGCGGATCTCACTGATACTGAGGTGCATTTTGACGGACAACCGGAATTTGTGGTAGATGTACCCAATATAACTATGACAATGAACAATTTATCAATCTATGAAGGTGATGAAAACTACTATGTAGACGATGTGGAAGTTGAAGAAAAAGTAGATGATGAATGGGTCTGGTATCCAGAATTTGAAGTAGAATTTGGAAATTTAACCCAGCTTGGTGTGGTTTTAGTACTTGATGTAAGCAATAGCCTTGGGGATGATTTTGATGATGTACTGGCATATGCTGTGGAATTTGTAGAAGTAGTAGTTGAGAATTCTCCTGAGGCACAGATAGGTGTTGTGAGCTTTTCAGACGAACTCCAATTTATCGAACCAGGTGCCGATATTTCTGATATAGAATATTTTATTTCAAACCAGCAGATGGGTGTCTATACAAAATTATATGATGCCATTGGAATGGGGATCGACCTTTTAAATGATCTGGATGTGGATGGAAAAGCTCTGGTTACCTTTACTGACGGCAGAGATAATTATTCGACCATAACCCCAGTACAATTGGTTGAAGTATTAAATACTTCTGTTATTCGCAGCTATACAATGGGACTGGAAGGTAATGGTGGAGTCAATGAGACTGTTCTGGAAGAACTGGCAGTGAATGGCCAATATCGATTAACCTCTTCCAAGAGCGATCTGCGGAAAATCTTTCAATTCTTTGCAGAATCGGTATCAAATGTATATCAAATCTCATATAGACGCAGCAGCCAGGTGATAGCTAATCCGCGACAAATAAGATTTAAGTTAATAGATGAACAATAGGACAAGGAGAATAGATGAAGAAATTATTATTAATAATATCTTTAATGATTGCAATTTCGTTATTTGCGGTTGAGAAAATTGATGTTCTGGAAAATGATCCGTTTCCCTTAACGCATTGGCTTTCGGCAGCAGAAGCTGCTCGCTGGGATGAGATTGGCAGAGATTTTTATGAAACAGACCCCCCAGTGGGACCCGTGCATAATGTGGCAGAATTTGAAACTATGGAAGGGGTTTTGATCCGCTATCCATTTGGAATTCCCATGGGTTTGATAATAGCATTGAGCGAACAAACTAAGCTGCTTACAATTGTAAGCAGCACGTCTCAGCAGAACACTGTATTGAGTCAGTATAATTCTCAAGGAGTCAATACTGCGAATTGCGAATTTCTGATAGCACCCACAGATAGTTACTGGACAAGAGATTATGGACCCTGGTATGTAATTGATGGCAATGATGAGTTTGGTATTGTCAATTTCCCCTATAATCGTCCTCGTCCAAATGACAATGATATTCCCATAGAAGTTGCTGATTATCTGGATATCAATTTATTTGGTATGGATGTGATCCAAACTGGTGGTAATTATATGACTGATGGTTTTAGTATATCTGCCTCCACAAATATCGCCTACGACGAAAACAGCATCAGCAATGATGAAGTCGATCAGCGGATGCTTGATTATCTGGGAATACAAACCTATTACGTGATAGATGATCCTAATAATACTTATATTGACCATATTGATTGCTGGGGTAAATTCCTGGATGTCGATAAAGTGTTGATCAGAGAAGTGCCTGCATCTCATGCTCAATATGATGAAATAGAGGCAGTGGCAGATTTCTTTGCAGGAGAAGTATCTTCTTATGGCAATAACTACCAGGTATATCGGGTGAATACACCTAATAACCAGCCTTATACCAATTCACTGATCTTGAATGATCATGTTTATGTACCTACAGTTGGCAGTCAGTATGATGATGATGCAATCGCTTCCTATGAAGCAGCTATGCCGGGATATACGATTGTAAATGTGCCTGATGGTGGAGCGGGCTGGGAATCTACTGATGCCTTGCATTGCCGAGCCAAGGGAATAGCTGATCGGCAGATGCTTTATATCCATCATCTGCCCTTACTGGATGATCAACCTGCTGATGTGGACCTCAATATCAGTGCTGAACTTACTGCCTATAGCGGAGCAGGAATTCTGGAAGGTGAAGTGATCATGCATTACAAGATTGCTGATGGTGAATGGATTGATGTGGTGATGGAATCTACCGATCCGATCACTTGGGAAGCAGATATCCCCGGTCAACCAGAAGGTTCAGTAGTACACTATTATATCAGTGCCATGGATGGTGATGGTAATACGGCTATGCATCCACTGATCGGTGAACCTGATCCTCATGAATATTATGCCGGTGGTACGCAGGCTCCTCAACTGGTATTTAGCCCTGCTGAATTTGAACTTGTGATGACCAGTGATACTACAGAGGTGAGAACCCTGGAACTTACAAATGGTGGTGGGGGAGAGCTCAATTACTCCATCGAATTTATGGAAACTACTCGCGATATAACCGGCAGCTATGTGTCATGCGGAAATGATTTCTTTAGCCCTGGAGAAACCATTGAGCTGGAATTTACTGCCTATAATGGCAGTGAAGACAGCGAATGGGTAAAAGAAGTCTATATAGATTTTCCGGAAGGATTTAATGTGCTCAGTGCCACAGATTTCGTGGGTGGCTCTGGTGGTGATCTGCTGTTTAGAGGACCTACAGGAAATGGAGCATTATGCTACTGGATGGGTCAAACTGTAAGCGGTTGGGGTCTTTTGCAGGAAGGTGAATATGCCACTTGTACGGTAGAAATTGAAGTTGCTCCTGATTTCACCGGAAATGCTGTATTGAACTGGACTATCTTAGGTGATGAATATGGTGAAGAACCACATGAGATCAGCGGAGATATTGAGCTGGAAATATATGGCGGTCCAGTAAACTGGATTTCTGCCGATCAGTTAAGTGGACAGCTTTGGGCTCAGGAAACTGATGAGATCACTCTCACCTTTGATACTACAGGTTTAGCAGATGGAGATTATCCCTGCAATATAGTTGTGAGCTGGAATGAAGCAGAAACAATTATCCCAGTGATGTTGACCGTATTATCAATGCCTGCTGATGAAAATGAGATTGCACCTTTAATCACCTCTGCTGTAATATACCCTAATCCTTTCAATGATAATGGACAACGTGATCTGATCACCTTGGAATTCAGTATAGCTGAACCTGTAAATGATTTTGAGATCGCAGTTTATAACCTGAAAGGACAAAAAGTAGCTGATCTGTATCAGGGTGAAATGACACAAGGAGAACATCAGATATACTGGAATGGAAAAACCATTAACGGACAATCAGCAGCAGCAGGATTATATTTCTATAAACTAAGCAGCAAAGAATTCAGCATCTACAAAAAAGCGATAATATTGAAATAAACCAAAAATAGAGATAAATATGGGGGCAGAATTAATTCTGCCCCTTTTTTATTATAAATCTTTTTTGTGGAGGCAGCGGACTTAACGGACGCAGCAAGCATTGTCCACTTCGTCCGCTAAGTCCGCTTCGTCCCCTTCCCCCAAAAACCATTCTTGACTAAGAAGTGGGGTAGGTAGATTGTTGATTATCGAGAAATATATTCAGGTTAGAGGTGAAATTGAAAACGGAAAGAATATTTGGATATTTAATTGTTTTGGATGAGCTGGCAGTAAATGGGCAATACAGAATGACCTCTTCCAAAAGCGATCTGCGTAAGATATTTCAGTTCTTTGCTGAATCAGTATCCAATGTATATCAAATATCATATAGACGCAGCAGCCAGTTGATAGCTAATCCGCGACAAATCAGATTTAAATTTATAGATATACAATAGATAAGGAGAATAGATGAAGAAGTTAATTTTAATAATCATCTTGATAGGAGCATTTTCATTATATGCTGTGGAAAGAATCGATGTTTTGGAAAACGATCCATTTCCATTAACGCATTGGCTTTCGGCAGCAGAAGCTGCTCGCTGGGATGAGATAGGCAGAGATTTTTATGAGACAGATCCCCCAGTGGGACCAGTGCATAATGTGGCAGAATTTGAAAAGATGGAAGGTGTTTTGATCTGCTATCCATTTGGAATCCCCATGAGTTTGATAGTAGCGATGAGTGAACAAACTAAGGTAGTTACAATTGTAAGCAGTACATCTCAGCAGGATACTGTATTAAGTCAGTATAATTCTCAAGGGGTCAATACTGCGAATTGCGAATTCCTGATAGCTCCCACAGATACTTACTGGACCAGAGATTATGGACCCTGGTATGTAATAGATGGCGAAGGTGAATTTGGCATAACTAATTTCCCATTTAATCGCCCCCGACCTAACGATAATGATATTCCCATTGAACTTGCTGATTATCAGGATATCAATTTATTTGGTATGGATGTGATCCACACTGGTGGTAATTATATGACTGATGGTCTGGGAATTTCTGCCTCTACAAATCTGGTTTATGATGAAAATTCCATACCTAATACAGAAATTGACCAGAGTATGCTGGATTATCTGGGAATTCAAACCTATTATGTAGTTGATGACCCTAATAATACTTATATTGACCATATAAATTGCTGGGGTAAATTCCTGGATGTCGATAAAGTGTTGATCAGAGAAGTCCCGCCCACTCATGCTCAATATGACGAGATTGAGGCAGTGGCGGAGTATTTTGCAGATCAAACCACTTCCTATGGTAACACATACCAGGTATATAGAGCATATTCTCCCAATGACCAGCCTTATACCAATGCACTGATCCTCAATGATCATGTTTATGTGCCGCTTACAGGTGGGTCTTATGATGATGAAGTTCTGGCAGTTTATGAAGAAGCAATGCCGGGTTATACTGTTGTTGGGGTTTTCAGCGGTCCCCAGCCCTGGGAATCCACCGATGCTTTGCATTGCAGAGTAATAGGTATTGCAGATCGCGAAATGCTGTATATCTACCATTTACCTTATCTGGATGAGCAGCCGGTAGATGTTGATCTTGTCGTTTCCTGTGATATCACTCCTTACAGTGGAGCAGAAATACTCTATGAAGAAGTATTCCTGTACTACAGGATTGGGGTGGAAGAATATCAGCAGGAGCTGATGCTCAATGTGGAAGATAATACTTTTGAAGCCACGATTCCTGGGCAACCAGAAGGATCAATGGTTTCCTATTATATCAGTGCTTTTGACGAAGAAACTCATTCTGCTTTTCATCCCTTGATAGGGGAAGCTGATCCTCACGTCTATTACGCAGGTGGGCAGCAGTATCCTGTTCTGGATGTGGATCCTGAGGTCATAAATATGGAAATGCCGGCAAATTCGACTGCTACCCAGGAGCTGCAGCTTACGAACACAGGTGGTGGTGTGATCAATTACAGTATCGAATTCCAGGATACAAGCCGAGATATAACCGGCAGCTATGTGATTTGTGATGATCAGTTCTTTAATCCCGGAGAAACAATTGATCTTGATTTCACAGTATATAATAACAGTTCTGATGATGAATGGATCCAGAACGTTACTATCGACTTCCCAGAAGGTTTTGAAGTGATTGGAGCTACAGATTTTTGGGGCGGTTCTGGCGGACTGATAAGATATGAGGGGGCACAGGGTAATGGAGCTCTGGTATCATGGTATGGAGAAACATCAAATGGCTGGGGAGTTCTTCATGATGATGAGTCAGCTTTTTGTACAGTGGAGGTAAATGTAGCACCCGATTTTTCTGGTAACGCATTATTGGATTGGACAATCACGGGTGATAGCTTTGGAGCAGAACCGCATACAGTTTCTGGAGATATTGAGCTGGAAATCTATGGTGATTTAGTCGGCTGGATCACTGCCAGTCAATTTAGCGGTGACCTCTGGGCAATGGAAACAGATATAATCAACTTAATGTTCGATACAGCAGACATGGAAGAAGGTAATTATTCATGCAGCCTGATCATCAATTGGGAACAAGATGAAGAGATCATTCCGGTAAATTTAACCGTTAGCTCTCAACCTGCTGATGAAGACGAGGTAGCACCCCTGATCACCTCAGCAGTAGTATATCCCAATCCTTTCCGTGGTAATGGGCAGCGTGATCTGATTACTCTGGAATTCAGCATAGCTGAACCAGTAAATGATCTTGAGATCACAGTCTATAACCTGAAAGGACAAAAAGTAGCAGATCTATATCAAGGAGAAATGACATCAGGTGAACATCAGATATACTGGAATGGAAAAACCGTAACAGGTCAGGAAGCAGCAGCAGGATTATATTTCTATAAACTAAGCAGCACCGAATTCAGCATGTACAAAAAAGCGATAATATTGAAATAAACCCTAAATAAAAGATAAATATAGGGGCAAAATTATTTCTCCACCGATTTATTTATCCAGACATCAAGATCTTTGGTATAGCGCGGATATCCATAAACCGCTAAGGCATATCCGCCAACGATCAGATATTTAACTTTGTTTGCGTTTAGTAATTGTATAAACTCTTTGAAATCTTTGCTTAGCATTATATCTCCAGGAATTATATTCTTCTCTGATAGTTTCTAAAGCCGCAATTCGTTCCTCGCAGGTTTTACTCATCCAATATCTCAGATCAGTATCTGGTTCGGTGAGCTTTTTGCGTCTAATCACTTTTTCTATCATAATTATCCTCAATAATTTTCTCAATAACTTACAGATTATGTACATGGCTTTTCAATTGTCAATGACTATTTATTACAGTCTGGCATCCCTCCGTTTTCATCTGAATTTTATCCTCAACTCACCAGAATAATTTATAAACAATTAGTCCCTTAAAAATGATTGTCTTTCTACTCCCATTAAGATTTCTGATAGTGTAGAGGCAGAAATAACCTTACTTTTTGTAAGTAAATTTCATATCACTGCCGCAAAGGCAAAATTGCTCCGGAAAATTATCTGGATTGCCTCAAAAGCCCCACTGTATGCATTAAAGAAGCTTACTGGCAGCATACTGGTAACAAAGGGGCAACCTATAGGTTGTGCAAGGCTGAACGGCATAACACTTAGATGTCATGCCGTGCCGCCTTGCCTTGCTTACTTCTTGCCCCTTTGTTGCTCCTATATTGCCAGAAGGTTAAAAGTAAGTTAGCATAATGGTTTCTTTTATTATGGAAAAACATAATCTCTGCTTGATAATTATCATACGCAATAATTACCTTGCTGGTCATTTAGATTACTCTTCAATGGTAAATTTCATCCTAGATGAAGCAACTAAATTGATCGATATATAATGTAACCTTTTTTGTGTTTGATTCTTTCTTCTCAATAGCCTTTAGTTTTATAAACGGTTACACTTTTATCAAATTCAATTGCAATTTGCTTTAAAGTGCAATTATTTGATTTAAAATTAGTCAAAATATAAACAAATTTACTTGAAATTATTTCTACCTGCTTTTTCTTTAACTAAACTCCTGGCCTGGCTCTTTATTGTGTTTATTTTAGTCGATGTCATATTATCTGGAGCTAAGATGTTATGTAAGTAATTTAATATTTTTGTTATAAATTCAATTTACTCTAATATTGTTGAGAATATTTTAATTTCGGGGGGATACATGCTATTTATTACAGTCCATGTTCAAAAAAATATTTTTGTGGATGCAGCGGACTTAGCGGAGACAGTTACCAATATTTACTTCGTTCACTAAGTCCGCTATGTCCTCTAAGTCTTTTCTTCCCCCAAAAAACCATTCTTGACAAGAAATGTAAGATTTTCATAAACACAAGAACGAAATTATGGAGACTTTATGAAATATATCGGAGCGCACGTAAGTGCAGGCGGGGGTGTGGAAAATGCCCCTGAGAATGCCAGAAAGATCGGTGCAAAAGCATTTGCATTATTTACTAAAAACCAGAAAAGCTGGTTTGCCAGTCCTCTGGAAGAAGCAAACATTCAATTATTTAAGCAAAGATGTGAACAATATGATATAACTCCAGATTTTATTTTACCCCATGCCAGCTATCTGGTCAATATTGGCAGTCCCGAGTCAGACAAGCTCAAAATCTCTCGTAATTCTTTGATTGAAGAGATGAAACGCTGCGAATCATTAGGGCTTAAGTATTTGAATATCCATCCAGGTGCTCATAAAAAACTGGTTTCAGAAGATGATTGCCTGCAGATCTGTGCCGAAACGATCAATATCTGCCACCAGAAAACCGAGAGTCTTTGCATAGTGATAGAGAATACAGCTGGACAGGGAACAAGGATGGGATACAGGTTTGAGCATTTGAACCGCATAATTGAAATGGTGGATGATAAAGACCGGATCGGAGTGTGCCTGGATACTTGTCATACTTTTGGAGCTGGCTATGATCTGCGAACTAAGGACGCATGCCAGAAAACCTTTGTTGAATTTGACAGTATTGTAGGCTTCAACTGGCTGCGGGGTATGCATCTTAACGACTCCAAGATCGAATTAGGCTCTCGCAAAGACCGTCATGCTTCAATTGGAGAAGGATTGATAGGCAAAACCTGTTTTGAATATATCATGCAGGATGACAGATTTGACGAAATTCCCCTGATATTAGAGACACCAGAATCGGAAAAGTGGCAGGCAGAAATAGAAATGCTATATGAAATGAGCAGGGAGAGCAGATTATGATCAAGATCAGAAAAGCAGATTGCAAAGACCTGAGGCAGATATCATATATTCATGTGGATACGTGGCGGGATGCTTATAGAGGAATAATTGATAATTACGTTCTGGGCAAGCTGTCCTATGGCCGCTCACAGGATAACTGGAAAAACTGCATGGCGAAACTGAGTGATTATTTCTATGTGGCAGAAAAGGATGATATTGTAGTCGGATTTATCACTGGTGGCAACTTGCGTGATGAAGAGCTGCTATATGACGCTGAGGTTTATGCCATGTACATTTTACCGGAATATCAAAAGCAAGGCATTGGCAAAATGATGCTGGATCAGATTGTAATTGATTTTCATCATGAGGGTTGGAAGCAGTTTCTCATTTGGTGTCTTGAAAAAAATCCTGCCAGAGCTTTTTACGAATCTCTGGGGGGGGTACACACACACGCAGCAAAAATTACTATTGGGGGCAGAAATCTGATCAAGAACGGCTATCTTTTTGACACTGATATCTTCCTGAAAAGAGAGAACAGCGAAGTATGATCAAAGGATATCATTAACTAAAGGGAACAACTGTACTCTTAAATAAAAACTGATATAAATCAATAAATTAGTAATTTCACTGAATTTCATGATTTCCCTTGATATTCCAGTTAAAATCCACTAAATAGTCATTCAAACGTCTTCTTAGAAACAATTTAGCACCTATAAGGCAGAACAACAAAGCACAATCTAACAAAAAAATGTCACTATGTGCTTTGTTGTTCCACCTGAAGAGGGTTAGATAGGTAATAATAATGGAACGTAAATGATAGAAATCAGTGAAATTATAGATAAAGATTTTGAGTAGAAAAATCATTTGACATTAAGATAGTTTTAATATTATTGTAATAAAAAATAACAGAACTTCAAAGGAGGTATTATGACAGAATTGAAGTATGGGAAAATCGGAAGCCAGGAAGCGATGGATCTGGAAAACAAATATGGTGCACATAATTATCATCCACTGCCAATAGTGATAGCTAAAGGTAAAGGCACTAAAGTCTGGGATCCGGAAGGGAATGAATATTATGACTTTTTATCAGCATATTCCGCTGTAAATCAGGGACATTGCCATCCCGTGATCATTCAGGCACTTATTGATCAGGCAAAGGAACTTACCCTCACCAGCCGGGCATTTTACAATAATAAATTAGGTGAATATGAGAAATTTATCACTGAATATTTTGGATATGATATGGTGTTACCGATGAATACAGGAGCAGAAGCAGTGGAAACTGCTATGAAGCTGAGCCGTAAATGGGCATATCAGAAGAAAGGTGTGCCAAAAAATGAAGCACTTCTGATCTTTGCTGAAAATAATTTCCATGGCAGAACTATTAGTATTGTATCCGCATCTACAGATCCAGTTGCCTATAATGAATATGGACCATTTACACCAGGGATAGAGATCATACCCTATAATGATACCGATGCTCTGGCAAAACTGCTGGCAGAAAAGGGTGACAACGTAGCAGCCTTTATTGTCGAACCTATTCAGGGTGAAGCAGGTGTTTTTGTGCCGGAACATGGTTACCTGAAGAAGTGTCTTGATCTTTGTCATCAGCACAATGTATTATTCGTTGCTGATGAAGTGCAGACAGGTATAGCACGTACTGGACGTCTGCTGGCATGTGACTGGGAAGAAATCCATCCAGATATGGTGATCTTAGGAAAAGCAATTTCTGGTGGCGTGTTACCGGTATCAGCCGTACTTGCCTCCAAAGATATCATGCTGTGCATCAAACCCGGCGAACATGGTTCCACATTTGGTGGATTCCCGCTGGCATGTACTGTTGCCAAAGCAGCACTGGAAGTTATCAGAGATGAGAAACTGACGGAAAATGCTGAAAGACTAGGAAAATTATTCCGTAAATTAATGGAAGAGATAGATAGCCCGATGATCAAAACAGTACGGGGAAAAGGACTTTTGAATGCTATCATCATTGAACCCACAAATGGCAAAGAAGCCTGGGATGTGTGTGTGGAGATGAAGAAGAATGGTGTGCTTGCCAAACCAACTCATCAGCATATAATCCGCTTTGCACCACCACTGGTGATCACAGAAGAAGAAATCTATGATGCAGTAGAGCGTATTAAGAAATCAATCTTGAAATTCAGTTAAGATAATAATCTTATTGATATATAAAAGCCCCGGAATTATCCGGGGCTTTTTAATTTTATAATTCCTCTTCGCTGAGGATTTTTATACCATTTGCTTGCAGGAGGCGGCAGGTGAAGCCGGAGCATTTTATATTTTTGCCGGAGAATGTGCCGTCATAGATGTAATGTACTCCGCAGGAGGGGGAGCGTTCTTTGAGGATGGCTTTGATGATGCCGTATAGCTTTGCCAGCCGAAGTGTTTCCTGGGCTCCTTTGATAAATTGAGCTGTAACGTCTTCTCCTGAGCTGTTAAATACATTTTCTCCAATAATTTCAGAGGCAAGACGGGGAGTGGGTAAGCCACCTAACTGCTCAGGGCAAACCAGTATTGCTTCACCGGACTGGACAAGTTTCATTATTTCAGGATGAAGGTTATTATCACCATCATATTTACAATTAACTCCTGCCAGACAGGCACTTATCAGTATTTTTTCCATGATCTTACTCAGGATTACTTACAATCCCAGCGAAAAGGATCAGGTTGTGAGTGTTTTCCTGGAGCAGGAAGATGAAGGGATGATCTGCTGTGAACTCATACTGATCTTTGGGAGGTCCTGCTGAATTCAGTTTCATGGTTACTGCTGTGGCAGCAGCGGCTTCGGAGCCAGTTTCATCCACATCAATAAAACCGCGGTGCTGTACCTGTCCGATTTCCAAATCCATCATCTCATTAATCCGGCTGAAATCTGCTTCAGATGTAAATGCGACGGGCATTCCCATGGCGATTAGATCATCATTCAACATGCGGGAATAATCAATTTTAAATTTGGGAAGAGCCACGATCACAGATTTTCCGGTAATCCAGTTAGAGTTTATTTCATTATAATATTCTTTATTCAGTTTACCTAAGGCATCAGGCAACTGGGAAGATTCTTTGGGCAGAAGTATGAGCATGGAATAATCGCTATCATCATATCTCATCCTGACCGCCTGCAAGATATCATCCTCATAATAATTAAATCTTTTGGTAATGTGCATCATATCTGCCTTTATGATCTCATTAGAATTCAGATGAAAGTCTTCTTTTTTTGTGAATCTGGGATTGAATTTATGCTGCCATTTGGCTTTAAAATAAATTGCATTCAGCAGAACAAGCTTGCTAGCGGGATTCAGATATTGCAGGATTTCAGGGATTTTATCATTAGTCTTACCTGCAACCCATTGATTAATTTCCTGCAAGACCATTTTCTGGTCATAGAAATCTGACTGGTGAAGTTCCGCCTGGTAGTCAATTTCTATTTTATTGATAAAGGATTCTCTGATCTTGTAATTATTTGCCATCCAGAGAGCGTTGGCAATTTTCAATTCCACATTATCACCAGATTGCGTAAGGAGGTAATTTTGCAGAGCACCCAGGCTTTCAGCAGTAGTGATATTTTTATCAAGCTTAAGAACTGAGCGCATTTGAGAAAGTGTTTCCTTATCAGCGCCTTCCGCAGTCATTGCCAGGGCAGTGAAAACGCTGTAAGGTGAGATGACAATATTATCTTCTGCATCTATCTGACGCAATAGATCAAAGCCAAAATCATTGATAGGATCAGAAATATCATTAGCATTGATCATGAGAGTAGCGAACAGGAGGATGATCAGAAATCCAGTTGTCGTTTTCATATTAACTCCTTTGTTTAGAGTTTCTTTTTCAATTCTGCCAGTTTATTGATAGCCTCTATAGGGGTGAGGTTATTCACATCGATTTTCTTTATTTCTTCCAATATTTCATTTTTCTCAGTATCAAGCTGAACCATGGCATCGAAAATATCAAGCTGAGAACTTTCTTTTTGCTTCTTCTTTCTTCTGGATTGTCCGCTAAGTCCCTGGGGACTAAGTTCGTGTTCTTCAAGATTACCCAGAATTTCTTTTGCGCGAGAGATCACGGCATTGGGCACGCCAGCAAGACGGGCTACCTGAATCCCATAACTTTGATCAGCACTGCCACGCTTGATCTTACGAAGAAATACTATAGTATCATTCCATTCCTGAACAGCGATATTATAATTCTTTACGCCAGTTAGCAGGTTTTCCAGTTCTGTGAGCTCATGATAGTGCGTGGCAAACAGTGTTTTTGCCTGCAGACGGGGATGATTGTGGATATATTCCACGATAGACCAGGCAAGGCTGAGTCCATCAAATGTGCTGGTGCCTCTGCCGATCTCATCTAGAAGTATCAGGGAATCAGAAGTGGCAGAATTCAGGATATTGGCAGTTTCCAGCATTTCAACTAAAAATGTGCTCTGACCCATCGCCAGATTATCAGAAGCTCCCACACGGGTGAATACTTTATCAAACACGGGCAGGAGAGCAGATTTTGCGGGGACAAAGCAACCGCTTTGAGCCATGATCACCAGCAAACCTATTTGCCTTAAATATGTAGATTTACCTGCCATATTTGGTCCAGTAAGCAGGACTATGCGATTATCTGTGCTATTGAGTTCCACATCATTGGGAATATACTGTTCATCAGTAAGCAGCTTCTCAATAACCGGATGCCGGCAATCAGTGATCTGCATGATACCGTTATCACTAAACTCCGGCTGCACATAATCATTATAATATGCCAGCCAGCCAAAACAGGTGAACACATCCAGTTGAGCAACCACATCCACAAATTGCTGCAGCAAGGGGATCTGGTCATGCAGATGCTTGCGGATAGTGTTATATAATTCATATTCCAGATTTTTTATCCGTTCTTCGGCACCCAGTACTTTTGCTTCATATTCTTTGAGCTGAGGGCTGATATAGCGTTCGGAATTTACGAGGGTCTGCTTGCGAATATAGTGCTCTGGGATTTTGTCCTTATGCGCTTGAGTAACTTCCAGGTAATAACCAAACACACGGTTATAACCAACTTTGAGAGATGATATGCCGGTAGTTTTGCGTTCTTCTGCTTCCAGCCGGGCAATCCAGGATTTACCATTACGGCTGATCTCACGCAATTCATCCAAACCCGCTTCATAGCCGTCTTTGATGATATTTCCTTCAGTTATCACAAGTGGTGGTTCAGGTTGAATGCTTTTATCTATATATTCAGTAATAGCTTCATAATTCTGGATACTGGCATATAATTCCTTAATAGTAGGCTCTTGAAAATCACTCAGCAGATTACGAAGTTCAACTGCTGTAAGCAGAAAGTTATGCAGAGCGATCAGTTCTCTGGGATTAACTCGCATGGTGCCTACTTTGGAGATGATACGGCTGAGATCGCCAATCTTATCCAGCACCATGCGTAATTCTTCAGTTCTAATTATATCATTTTTCAGAGCAGCAACCGCCATAAAACGTTTTTCAATTTCAGTTCTTTTGATCAGGGGATTCAAAACCCAGTTTTTGATCAGTCTTGACCCCATGGGAGTTTGGGTTTTATCAAGGATAGAAAGCAGACTTCCATAGGCTGTGCTATAGCGCATGGAGCGCACAAGTTCAAGGTTTCTGCGTGTTACTTCATCAAGCTGCATATAATCTGAAAGAGAATAATAATGCAGGGAAGTGATATGATCAAGGGCATCAATCTTAAGAGTTTTCAGATAGGCAAGAGCAATACCGGCAGCAGTTTTCCCTAGAGGTTTATCATGAGCACCAAAGCCTTCCAGGGTGGTAGTGCCAAAGTGCTCTTTGAGGATTTTATCAGCTTCCTGTTCATCAAAATACCAGTTCTCAAACAAGGTGAAAGTGATGTTTGAATCCTTGTATTTCTCTTCCAGCTTTTGTTTATATTCTTCATTTGTCACAATGATCTCAGCGGGAAGCAGCCGCATAACCTCGTTAGTTATCTCAGAATCAGGGATCTCTGTGAAGATAAATTCCGCCGTGGAAACATCTATAAAGGCAATACCTGAAAAACCCTCAGTTCCCGGATGGATCGCTGCCAGAAAATTATTATCACTTTTAGCAATCAACTTGCTATCTATCACAGAACCCGGGGTAATAATATCAATGATCCCTCGTTTTACCAGACCTTTGGCTTGTTTCGGGTCTTCGGTCTGCTCACAGATAACCACTTTCACACCCTGCTTTATCAGTTTATCAAGGTAATTATCCAGAGCATGATAGGGGAAACCGGCTAACGGGACAGGATTTTCATTATTCTTATTTCTGGCGGTGAGAGTGATACCTAATAGTTTTGCTGCACGCTGGGCATCATCAAAAAAGGTTTCATAAAAATCACCCATTCTAAACAAGATAAGTTTATCAGGGTGTTTTTCTTTTATCTCCATAAACTGCCGCAGCATTGGAGTTAGTTTAATATTTTTAGTCATCAGACCTGTTATTTAGTCCTCAAAATTATCGAACTGTTTTAAAGCACTCTAACCCTTGTGACCTTAGTTT